>ERZ857882.2-NODE-2-length-264750-cov-22.378828_pt1 | contig 264750 bp, 205 predicted proteins | sample MGYA00519697_ERZ857882 | MGnify/ENA primary metagenome ERZ857882 (study PRJEB31778, sample SAMEA3449373) | human gut metagenome | biome: human gut; feature: human-associated habitat; material: faeces | place: United Kingdom | collected 2010/2012 ...
TCCTGGCAATGGACAAGTTTTGAAAATATGGCAAAGAAATACCTGCCACCGGCAAGGGATACCTTCTCTTTTCGCATGTTGTCATCCGCCTCAAAAATTCACCAAATATCATAACGTTTCCGGCGTGTTTACTTTGCTGGTTTCTGTTAGCCGCATTCCCACTTCGGAGATCACAGCTGAATCACTGGTCGTAAACGGGGTTAGCGTAAGCCAGACTGACCATGAAGGCATTCATTCTTCACAACGGCGCTCCTGCATCTCTACAGGGATGTTTCTGGAAAAAAACCGATGGTAGCGGCAACACCATTATGGAGGAAACGGACGTAGCCGGACGCCCCGGCTAAGACTACTGATCCTGCGGGCCATGTCACCACCACCAGCTATCTGCCCTGCTGTGACAATCCTGCCTGCATCACCGACGCATTGGGAGGAACAACCTGTTATACCTACGACATACGCGGCAGAAAGACGGCAGAATATGGCACCGCCATTCAGCCGGCCTGCTTCGCCTACGACGAAGCCGACCGCATGGTGGCCCTGACTACCTTCCGTGCAAACGAAGGCGACATCACCACCGATCCTTCCGGCCGAACCGACGGAGACACCACCACCTGGCTCTACGATCCAGCCACCGGTCTGGAGCTGAAAAAAGCCTATGCCGACGGTTCCTGTGTCTCCAAAACCTATGACGATCTCAATCGTCTGAAGACATTGACCAAGGCCAGATGTATCACCACCACCTGTGCCTATGCTCCTCTCACCGGGGAACTCGTCTCCCCTCCCACAATGACGCTACTCCCGGATGGAAGTTCACCTACAACCACATCGGACAAATGACCTCCGTCCGGGACGCTTCAGGAACCAGGGAATTTTCCTACGATGCTTATGGCCGCATGATTCAGGACACTTCCTTTTGAACCGTGGAAAGCTGCACCCAGGAAGAATACGATGCCTTGGGGTGTTCCAACGGATACCGCCTGATGCTCGGCACACGCACGGTGCAGCACTCCCATCTTGACTACGGCCATCAGGGAGGCATTATTGGGATGAATCTGGAAGGCATCGCTTCTCCCTTTACATGGCAGTACGATCCAACCAGCGGCTTCCTCCACTCTCTCACCTACCCCAACGGCATGGTCCGCCAAAACACCTACCATCCTGCCCTCAACCTCGTAACCGCTATTGGTTACAGGAAGGGAGCGGACGGCGAATTGGCGGCCGGCCACGAATACGACTACAACGCGCTGATGCGTCCCACTCAACGACGGGACTCATGGGATGCTGCCACTCCCGCGACGATAAGAGGTTTTACCTATAACAGCCGCAGTGAACTGCTGGAAGATCGCATCAGCTGGGGAGGAAGGTTTGCGTCCTGCTATGACAACATCGGCAATCGCAAGACCGCCCGGGAATTGGAGGAAGACATCTCCTACGAATCCAACCGGCTCAACCAGTACACGGATATTGCCGAAGGGGTAGAAGATTTTAACCCCGTCTACGATGCCGACGGCAACCAGACCAGGATCAAGACTTCAACGTGTGTCTGGGAGGTATCCTACGACGCCAACGACCGCCCCGTCGTCTTCACCAGCCAGGATGGCAGAACAACCATCACCTGCGGTTACGACTACCGGGGAAGGCGCCTTGAGAAGAAGGCCACGGTCAATGGGGCAGTATCCGGCCACTCCCGGTTCCTGTACCGAGGCTATTTGCAGGTAGCCCAACTGGATTTGATGCATCCCGAACCCTTGCTGGTGAAGAGCTATTTGTGGGATCCGACAGAGCCCACGGCCACGCGCGTCCTGATGATGACATGCAGGAAAGACAACATTTCACAGCAGGAAGAGCATCTCTACTTCATCCACGATGCCTTGAAGAATGTCACTTCCATCCTTGACGGCCAGCAGAAACAAAAAGCCCGCTACGAATATGCACCTTTCGGAGGCCTGCTCACCGCTGAAGGGGACATGGCCCGGGAGAACAAGTTCAGGTTTTCCTGCGAGTTCTCGGATGACGAACTGGAACTTGTCTACTACAATTACCGCCATCTCAATCCCGCAGACGGCAGATGGATTAACCCCGATCCTATCCAGGAACAAGGAGGTGGAATTTATACGGTTTTGTTTCAAACAAATTGTTCATTACAGACCTTCTTGGATGTGCCATCTACGTGGTTGCCTGTCTAGATAAAAACAAAGAAAAAGACATAGAAAAAAATAAAATATTTATAAAAAACTCTAAAAAATATTACAGAGGAATATGATACATTAGCAGTAATCTCCCATGATGAATATTCAACAGCTACGGGAATAAAAAAGTCTACAATCAATTAATTATAGAAAAAAAAGGAAAATAAATCTAAAATATATGCCGACATGGGAAAATTTAAAAAATTCTTATCGTCATTGTATCCATCGAATGCAACAAATGGATATGGTATTTATTTAGTGGCATGCCATCAAGATGGTGTAATTTCCGATGGAGGCTGGAGAATTTATTCTAATGTTGAAGGAATAGTTGTACCTGATATCTCCGCATTATATGATTCCGATACATATTTTTTATCTCAATGATTCTTTACTGAAAGCAGAAGATTTATCCAAATTCGACTGTTGTGTAAAATGCAAATTAAAAAAAGATCCTACTTTAAAATTTGTTCACAAATCATAAAATATTATTTATCTATTTTAAGCATAACAAAAATCTATGCATGATTCTTGTTTTTTTCATGAAAATCATGCACATGAACTTTAAAAATTATAAAAGTAGCATAAATTATTTAATATGAAAACTAATATTATATTTCCTTCGGTTATTTTGGCATTAAATTTATTAGGGTCCTGTACATTCATATCCCAAAAAAAAGAAGAAACAAAAAACTCCTATATTCCTCCTTACTACCTACATTACAATACTCCTGCCTACATTGTAGGAAAAGATATGATTAGAAATTCATTAAAATCATACTGGGATTTGTCATCAAATACGACTCCACAACCAAATCTTAATCCATATGATAAAAAATGGAATGGAAGCGAAACAGCTCTTATGCTGGCGGCAGCTATCGGGGATATTGATACCATGAAGAAATTACTCGAATTTAAGGCTGATATTAATGTAGCTTCAAATGAAATGAAGCTCCCCTCTATGACCTTTCCCTACAAAGAAACTGCCTTACATTATGCTGCTCGTACAGGACAAATAGGTGCCTACAATTTTCTAATTAAACAAGGAGCTAACCAGAATTTGAAAAATACTGATGGAAAAACAGCCCAGCAATTACTGGAGAATGAAGTAAAAAATAATTAAAATTATAGAGTAACATACAGGATCGAAATAGGAGGGATAGGCCTGCCGGACAGTAACAGGATAAGAATATATACAGGACAATTTCTTCCAAAAAAAGATTTTCAGAAAGAACTTATTAAGTTAAAATTATCCTGTCTATAATAAAATAAAAGGGCAGCAAATTGACATCCTCTATCTTCCCCATACTCCTTTTTGTGCCATGATTAATGATTTTCCATATGGACTGGGATAGGTACTGGCCCGGGGAACCATTCTTGTAGCTTTATTTTCTGCATTTATACTTTATGTATTGCTGCTGAAATGGGAAAATAATGATACGACGAAATAGAGGTGATTTTTCCATGCCCTATATAATAGATATACTCAATAATTTATCCCCAGGAAGTGCTATTTACGAATTTAAAACTCCTGCATTGGAATTTAAATAAGTTATTTATTTTTAACAATATTGACATAAATTAATTAAGTATATAAAATACTTTTTTGAATTGAAATATGTTATGAATACAATAATTTTTAATAACAGATGGATTTCAGGAATTAAGCCGATAGTGATCGTGGTTTTCCTATTCCTCTGTTTCATCTGCATATTCTTTCCCGTCGTTTTCTATTCATTTATCATCGAATTAAAGAAGGAAACCAATGGCCATTTCATAATTCTGGGAATCACGTCTTTTTTTTCTCTGATTTTCATTATTACAACTCTCTATATTAGTTTGCTGCTTGTTTTTGGTAAATTACACATTGTTTTAGATCATTTTAAAATTATTGTTGACCAATATGTGCTGGGAATACGCATGACATCACAGCAGATTCCTTTAAGCGGCGATACCCGTATTATTCTGGAAAGCGGTCCTTTCGGTTCAAATGCCCATATCTTTAAAAACAATGGTAAGGTTCAGGCATTCCCGATGGCTCCAGTCGTATACAGTATCAAAATTCAAGAGGCAGGCAGATCAGACGTTATTCTTTCATCAGGTAATTATTCACTGGTATTAAAATTATTCCGCCAGATCTCCGGCCTATATCCAGAATTAACGGCTGAAATTGATACGAGCAGTGAAAAAAGATTACTTGATGAATACAGAAAGCGGATAAATTCCATAAAAAAACGGTCCGCATTGGCGCTTTCTCTTTTATGTTTTTTTGGCACAATATTAACGGGTCTTCCTTTGTCCCTGGAATACATGAATTATAAATATTCCAGGAACTGGGTTGAAATCCAGGGGAGAGTGGAGGAAATGCAGAAAGCTGAAAACAAGGATGGATTCCGCGTAGCATATTCTTGGAAAGGGAAAAAACGGTACACATCCCCGTATGAAAAAAGTTTCCTGTCGGACCAACATGAAGAAAATGCTACGGAAGGAAATCTGGTCCGTCTCTATGTTAATCCCGAGGACCCGGAGCAATACACTTTTGGCAGTTCCATATTGTCAAGTATGATAGGGCTCATTATTTGTTTTTGCTTATTACTACTATTTTCCCTATTACTATTCTGTGCGTTTTTGAAGCTTAGAAAAACAAATCTTGAACATAAAGTATTTAAAATGAATACTTTGTTGTACTATTTCCAGAAACCTTCCAAAACGATTGCTTTTCCGGAAACTGAAATACCCGCCTCCTTTGAACGGCGGCATATTCAAGCATGTAGTACCAGAACATCTTGAACCGACCAACATTTGTCCTCCTTTTTAAAATTATGAAATCATAAAATACTTTGTCGTAATATTATCAATATTGGTTACAATTTTTATAATTGGGCATAGTATTCTATTTTGTCCGTCTTTGTAAGATCCCTTTAATCTACACGGTCGTAATATTTATAAAGACTAATATTTATACTATTTTCAAGAAGGAGATATGCATGTCCTGTGGAAAAAGTATTCCTCGTTGCCTGACATACCCTTTAACCAGGCAGTTTCCTGTATTTATCGAAATGATATTCATACCATTTCCGTGTGTATAGACAATGAATGGTATGAAGTAGATATGATGAATGACAATATTAAAAAAATATCTGGAAATATTTTAACACCACATTCTGTACCCTCACCTATTTTCTATAAACAATTATAGGAGCCATCTGACAAAATCGGCCTTTGTCCATACATAAAAACGCCGTTCCGAAAAAATCCGGAACGGCGTTGCAGATGTTACGGCTATTTACTATCAACCAACTCCCGGCGTATGTATTCCGCTGTGGGCGAATCCTTTTGAGCGATTTGCTCCGGGGTGCCGCTGGCTACGATGCGGCCGCCTTCCTCTCCTGGTCCGGGCCCCATGTCGATAATATAGTCCGCCTCCGCCATGATTTCCGTGTTGTGCTCAATGACAATGACCGTATTTCCCTGGTCCGCCAGGCGGTGCAGCACGTCGATAAGAAGACGCACGTCCCGCGGATGCAGGCCGATGGAGGGTTCCTCAATGAGGTACAGGTCACCGGGCAGTTCCTTGCCTTTCATCAGGGCGTTCCGGCTGACGCGCCGGCCCTTGATGAGTTCCGTCACCAGCTTGAGCCTCTGGGCCTCCCCGCCGGAGAGCGTGTTGGAGGCCTGCCCCAGTGTCAGATAGCCCAGGCCGGTTTCCGCCAGCAATTTGAGGGGATCTGAAATGCGGGGCTGGCTTTCAAAGAATTCCGCCGCCTCCGAGAAGTCCATCCGCAGCACGTCCGCAATGGTTTTCCCCTTGTACCTCACGGTCAGGGTGGCGGCGTTGTAACGCTTGCCCCGGCAGGTTTCACACGGCACGTAGCAGGGAGGCAGGAAGTCCATTTCCAGCTTCTGCATGCCTGTTCCCTTGCAGGACTCGCAGTTGCCCTGCCCCGTGTTGAAGGAGAAGCGGCCGCGGTCGAAACCCAGCCGCCGGGCATCCGCCGTCTGGGCGAACAGGGTCCGGATATCATCCAGAAACCCCACGTAAGTGGCCGGAGTGGACCTGGGAGTCTTGCCGATGGGACTCTGGTCCACCCCGTACACCATCCGCAGGGAATCAAACCCGGAAGAGGATTTCCACAGCTTCTTCTGTTCACGGGTCAGTTTGTCCCCCAGCGCCTGGCGCGCCGCCAGGCGGATGGTTCCGGTCATCAGGGAGGTCTTGCCCGCTCCGGAAACGCCAGTCAGTACGGTAAGGCGCCCCTTGGGAATAGCCACGTCCACATTCTTCAGGTTATGCAGGCAGCAGCCCTCCACCCGGAGCCACGCGGTTTCATCCTTGCGGGCAGGTATCCGGCGCCGTTTGCCGCGGTACGGATGGTGCGGCTTGTGATGCAGGGCCAGCCCGGTAACGGAATCCGGCATTTCCGCCAGTTCCTCAAAGGTCCCCTGGGCCATGACGCGCCCACCGTGGACGCCCGCTCCGGGGCCCATGTCCACAATGCGGTCCGCACGCTTCATCGTGTCCTCGTCATGTTCCACCACCAGCAGCGTATTCCCCCGGCGTTTGAGTTCATCCAGCGTGCCCAGAAGCAGTTCATTGTCCCGCGGGTGCAGCCCGATCGTGGGTTCATCCAGAACGTACAGTACGCCCCGGAGATGAGAGCCAAGCTGGGATGCCAGGCGAATGCGCTGGGTTTCCCCGCCGGAAAGCGTCGTCGCACTGCGGTCCAGGGACAGGTACCCCAGCCCCACGCGCTGGAGGAAGCCGAGCCGCTGCGTCACTTCCGCAACTACGTCCCGGGCGATCAGGGCTTCTTCACGTTCAAACTTCCAGCCCTCCACCAGTTTGGCGGCCTCCATGGCCGGCAATGAGGCAAGCTCGCCAGGCGTCACGCCCTGGAGCCTGACGGCACGGGCAAATTCATTCAGGCGCACACCGCGGCAGGCAGGGCATGTTTTTACCTCCTTTTCGTCATCCACCTGCTTGGCAAGCTCCTTGTCGTATTTCAACTCCGCTTCCAGCAGGGACTGGGCCTGGTCTTCCTTCATCTTGCGCTTGCCCACCACGCCGTGCCCCCGGCAGACGGGGCACCAGCCGCGGGGAGAGTTGAAGGAAAACGTGTACGGCTCCAGTTCCGGGAAAGACTGGCCGCAGGAGGCGCAAGCCAGCTTCACGCCCATCAACTCCGGAGAGGAGGAACCGGGGGGAAGCACCTGCAGGAAACCTTCCCCCATGTCCAGCGCGGCGTGAACCGCCTGCGCCACTTCATCCGGGGTCCAGGAACTTTCCGGACGGCTCATCACCAGGTCCAGATCGTGGCTGGAATAACGGTCCAGGGGCTGAAAGCCGCTCAGCGGCACCAGGCCTCCGTCCACCCACAATTCTTCATACCCCTTGCCTTCCGCCCAGCGCGCCAGATCGGCGTAATGCCCCTTGCGCCCGCGCACCAGGGGCGCCAGCAGGGCCAGCCTGCCATGCTTTTTCAACTGCCGGGAAACGAGTTCCACCACTTCCGATTCCGAACGCTTGCCTACCGGCACTCCGCACTTCGGGCAATAGGCCTGCCCCAGCTTGGAATACAACAGGCGCAGGAACTGCCAGATTTCCGTAACCGTCCCCACCGTGGACTTGGTACCGCCGCGGGACATGTTCTGCTCAATGGCCACCGTGGGCGGCAGACCCGTAAGGCGGTCAATGTCCGGACTTTCCAGTTGCTCGGTAAACTGGCGGGCATACGGAGACATGACGTCCATGAAACGCCTCTGCCCTTCCGCAAAGAAGATATCGAAGGCCAGGGAGCTTTTTCCCGATCCGGACAAGCCGGTCAGCACGGTCATTTCTCCGCGAGGCACGTCCAGATCCACGTTCTTCAGGTTGTGGTGCCGCGCCCCCCGCAGGGCCATGACGCCTGCCGGAATATCCATATCCGCGGAATCCGGCATGGCGGCGTCCTGCGGATCGTAAACGGAGGGAAGGCCTTCGAGCACGTCCTTGAGGTACTTGCCCGTGTAGCCCTTGCCGGCCGCCACGATTTCCTCCGGCGTCCCGGCCGCAACCACATGGCCGCCGCCCGCTCCGCCTTCCGGCCCCAGGTCAATCACGTAATCCGCGGACTTGATAAACTCCGGGTTGTGCTCAATCACCAGCAGGGTATGCCCCTGCTCCACCAGCTCCCGGAAAACGGCCAGCAGCACTTCAATATCGGCAAAATGCAGCCCCGTTCCCGGCTCGTCCAGAATCAGCATCTTGGGATTGTTTTTGCCGGAGCCCATCTGGTCCAGCAGTATCTTGGCCAGCTTCAGGCGCTGGTTCTCCCCGCCGGACAGCGTATTCAGCGGCTGTCCCAGCGTCAGGTGGCCCAGCCCCACGCGCCGGAGCACGCCCAGCTTTTCCGCAATGCGTCTGGCACGCGCACCCTTTTCCCCACCGAAGTATTCCAGGGCGGCCGTCACGGTCATGCCCAGAACGTCGGCAATATTCCTGCCGTCGCGGTACACGCTCAATACCTCGTTCCCGTAGCGGGCACCGTGGCACAGGGGACACTGGACGAAAATGTCTGAAAGAAACTGCATCTCCACCTTCTCGCTGCCCATCCCCATGCAGCGGGGACAGCGCCCGTCGCCGCTGTTGAAGGAAAAGAATCCCGGCTTCATCCCGCGGGCGCGGGCCGTTTCCGTATCCGCAAACAGGGCGCGGATTTCCTCAAACACGCCGGAATACACGGCAGGAGTGGAACGGGGTGTGCGCACGATGGGACTCTGGTCCACCATCACCACTTCATCAAGCAGCTCCCAGCCCTTGACGGACTTCACGTGTGCAGGCTCTTCCTCGCACACGCCGCCCTTGGCCACCAGCGCGTTCAAATACACCACGTCGTGTGCCAGCGTGCTCTTGCCGGAACCGCTGACGCCCGTCAGGCAGGCGAACACGCCCAAGGGAATGTTCACGTCCAGTTTTTTCAGGTTGTGCCGGGTAGCGCCGGAAATCTGCAAAAACTTTCCGGGCTTGCGCCTCTTCTGCGGAATGGAGATGCGCCGCCTGCCGGACAGGAACGCCCCCGTCAGGGATTCCGGCACCTCCGCAATACGGTCCGGAGCGCCGGAATACACCAGGCGCCCCCCTTCGCGGCCGGAGCCGGGGCCCATGTCCACCAGACAGTCGGCGGCGCGCATCACGGCTTCCTCGTGCTCCACGACCACCAATGTGTTTCCCCGTGTCTTGAGACGGTTCATGGCGGAAATCAGGCGGGAGGTATCCCGGGGATGCAGGCCCACGGTCGGTTCATCCAGCACGAACAACGTATCCGTCAGAGAAGCCCCCAGGCAGGTAGTCAGACTGACGCGCTCGATCTCCCCGCCCGAAAGGGTGCGCGTGGCGCGGTCGGAACTCAGGTAGCCCAGTCCCACTTCATTAAGATACTCCAGGCGGCTCCGCAATTCGGCCACGGCATGCTTCAGGCCGGGGTCTTCATGGGAACGCGGCGTCACATGCTTGTCCACCCAGGCCAGCAACTCATCCATGGGCATGCAGAACAGATCCGGCAGGCTTTTGCCGCCCAGCTTGAACTGGAGGGCCTCCGGCCTCAGGCGCTGTCCATGGCAGGACGGGCATTCCTGATAAACCCGGAAGCGGCTCAAATACACCCTGACATGCATCTTATGCGTCCGGCTCTCCAGATACTTGAAAAATCCAGCGATGCCGTACCACAGTCCGCGTTCGTACATTTCATCCGGGTCACTGCCGTCGCCATACATCAGCCAGTCCCGTTCCCACTGCTTCAAATCCTTCCAGGGCACGTCCAGACGCACCTGCCGGGGGCTCTTGCGCCAGGCGCGCATCAGGTCCTTCTTGCATTCGGAAAAGACCTTGCCCTCTCCCTCGAAAATATGGATGGCCCCGTTCCTGACGCTCAATTCCGGCTTGATGCAGCGGTTGTAGTCCACCGTGATCACGCGGCCGTAGCCCCGGCATTCCGGACAGGCGCCCAGGGGTGAATTGAAGGAAAACAGGCCGGGCCGCGGCTCCATGAGCGGATACCAGTCTCCGCGGAACTTCATGGCCGGCAGCCAAATTCCGTCCACGCGCGGAACCACGTGGGCCACGCCGCCGCCCAGGCGCATGGCCGTTTCCAGAGCCTCCAGACGGCGTTCCCTCTGTTCCTCATTCAGCCGAACACGGTCCTGAATGACCAGCAGGGATTCGCCTTCCGGCAGGGACCAGTCATCGTCCTCCAGCCGCAGCATCTCCCCATGCGCGAAAACGCGCAAATAACCCTGCGCCACCAGGTTCATCTTGAGCGTGGACAGGTCAATGGACTCCGTACGGGGCACCTCCAGGCAAATCATCAGCTCCGTGCCCGGAGGCAATTCCGCATTCAGCTTTTCGTCAATGGAACCGGGCGTCTCCGGCCTGATCTCCCGGCCCGTCTCCGGATCAAATCCGGACGCCAGCCGGGCGAAGACGAACTTCCAGTAATCATTCAGTCCCGTCATCGTTCCCACGGTAGAGCGGGAAGTCCTGACGGAATTGCGCTGGTGCAGCGCAATCGCCGGAAGAATATTCTCTACGGTATCCACGTCCGGCTTGTCCATGCGGTCCATGAACTGACGTACGTAGGGGGAAAAGGTTTCCATATACCGCCGCTGCCCTTCCGCGTACAGCGTATGCATGGCCAGGCTTGTCTTTCCGGACCCGGAAGGCCCCGTCACCACCGTCAAACGCCCCAGGGGAATATCCACATCCACATTCTGCAAATTATGCTCGCGGGCGCCCCGGATGCGTATGCGCCCATCATCGCAATGACTCATGGGCGGATAATATCATCAATTTGGAATCATTCCAATGACGTTACATGTCATGATTCCGAATTCATTCGCCCTGCGGGTTTCCCGTTGCTTCCTTTATTTTCTCTGCCTTTTTCCGTGTATTCCCTCAGGAAAAATTATTCTGGAACCGTCCCCTTCCACCCTTTCATGAACCAGCCTGCTTTAACCTTATTCCGACTTGGAGCCCCCGAAATTTCCTGCTCCTCTTCTGGAGCATCCTCCCCATGGCCATCTATTACTGGCTGCGGTCCCGCAACAAGGAAAAACCCGTCACCGGCACGGAATATCTAGTCACCATTCCTCTTTTCCTGCTTTTCGGCTGGTTCACCCTGTTCTGCACCTGGCTCATCCATCTTGCCCGGAACAAGCCGGCCGGCCGTTGAACATCGCCCTCCCTCCGCTGCCGGCCTTTACTCCTTTGTCCATGCATCCAGCTTCATGCCGCAGAGGTTGACCTCCACGGAGGCGGCATTCTCCGGCCAGGGAATGACCAGCTGATAACCGCCCGCATAGAGCAGCTTTCCGGAAGTCCTGCCCGCAGGCCGGGTGTAGAGGAACACGTTGACCTCATCGCCTTCCGGCTGCATCTCCACGTACAAGTCTCCCTGATACTGGGTATTCAAGTCAAAATGAAGGGAAATATTCCCTTCTTCATTAATTTCCCCGGATATCAAATGAATATCGTCCTTGCACACGGTTCCGTCCTCATGGCAGCATCCCGCCAGCGTACAGGCGAGGGCCATGGGAACCCAGCAGGGAAGTTTGTGGAAAACATGAGGCATAAAACGTTCTCTCCTTTCTCCTGTAACATCTTGCAGGGAAAATAAGGATGCAAGGAAAATCAGGTCCAACGCCCCGGCATGTCATTCAAAAATGAACCTATCACGTCATGATTTGCCCAAATCGCGGGCCGTGCTTGCATTTCTTTCCGCACCCGCTAGTATTTTTCGATTCTTAGATCGCTGAAAGCGCCTCTACCTCGTCAATTTTCAACAAGACAAAGATGATTAAGTGGATTCTAACCAAGATTGTCGGTACCAAAAACCAGCGTGAAGTGCGCCGCCTGCGCCCCATTGTGGAACAAATCGTCTCCATTGAGGAATCATGGAACGGCAAGGGACAGGACTTCCTGCTTGAAAAAACAAGGGAATGGCAGAGCTACCTGCACCGCTTCCTTCCCATGGACCTGCCGCCCGTGCGCATCGTGGAAGCCGCGCCCAAAGAAGAACTGGAAAGCATCGCCTCCCGGCTGAATGCCCGCTTTGAATCCCTGAAAAACGAATTCGCCGCCCTCCCCACGGTGGAAGCCACTCCGGCCTCCATTGAGGAAGGCAAGGCCGCATGGAACAACATCACGCCCCAGTTCGACAAACTCCGGGAACGTTACCTCAACCAGATCCTTCCGGAAGCGTTTGCCGCCGTCAAGCACGGCGCCCGCCTGCTCTGCGGAGAAGAACGGGAAATCTGCGGACAAAGACAGCTCTGGGACATGATCCACTTTGACGTCCAGCTGCTCGGCGGCATCGCCCTGCACCGCGGCTACATCGCGGAAATGGCCACGGGCGAAGGCAAAACCCTCGTCGCCACCCTTCCCGTCTATCTCAACGCCCTCACCGGCATGGGGGTACACGTGGTAACGGTGAACGACTACCTGGCGCGCCGCGACTCCGAATGGATGGGCATGCTCTTCCAGTTCCTGGGGCTGACGGTCGGCTGCATCCAGAGCATGATGCCTTCCCAGCTGCGCCGCGAACAATATGCCTGCGACATCACCTACGGCACCAATGCCGAATTCGGCTTTGACTACCTGCGCGACAACGGCATGGCCACGTCCAAATCAGAGCAGGTTCAGAGAGGCCACTACTTCGCCATCGTGGACGAAGTGGACTCCATTCTTATTGACGAAGCCCGTACGCCGCTCATTATCTCCGGCCCCGCCGTCGTTACCCGTGAACAGCAGTACGACAACCTGCGCCCCTCCATCGAACGCGTGGTGAAGGCCCAGACCGACCTCTGCAACGAACTGATGACCCAGGCCCTGAAAGCCCAGGAAGAAGGCAGGACGGAAGAAGTGGGACGCAACCTGTTCAAGGTGAAAATGGGCCAGCCCCGCCACCGCGCTTTCATGCGCGCCATGCAGGACCCGGAACTGCGCCGCATCGTGGAAAAATACGAACTGACCCTTTACCAGGACACCCGCAAGAAGGAACTCTACAAGCTGAAGGAGGAAATGTACTTCACCGTGGATGAAAAAACCCATGACGCGGACCTGATGGAAAAAGGCCGTGAAATCATCTCCCCCGGACACCCGGAAGACTTCGTTCTCCCGGACCTCGGCACCGCCTTTGCGGAAATGGATGAAAATCCCCGCCTGACGGAAAAAGACAAGCTCCGTCTTAAAAACGAACTCACCAAAAAGCTGGATGAAACGGGCGCCCGCCTGCACACCACCTCCCAGCTTCTCAAGGCCTACTGCATTTACGAAAAAGACGTGGAATACGTCGTCAAGGACGACAAGGTCATCATCATCGACCAGAACACGGGCCGTGAAATGCCGGGACGCCGCTGGAGCGACGGCCTGCACCAGGCCGTGGAAGCCAAGGAAGGCGTGGAAGTGGAACGCGAAAACCAGACCTATGCCACCATCACCATCCAGAACTACTTCCGCCTGTACAAAAAACTGGCGGGCATGACCGGCACGGCGGAAACGGAAGCCGCGGAATTCCACGACATCTACAAGCTGGACGTGCTTCCCATCCCGACCAACCGCCCCTGCATCCGGAAGGACCAGAACGACCTCATCTTCAAATCCCGCCGCGAGAAATTCAACGCCGTCATCAACAAAATCCAGGAACTCCACGGCAAGGGCCAGCCCATCCTGATCGGCACGGCCAGCGTGGACGCCTCCGAAACCCTCTCCCGCATGCTCAAGAGGGCTAAAATCCCCCATGAAGTGCTGAACGCCAAAAACCACCAGCGTGAAGCCGAAATCGTGTCTCTGGCCGGCAAGCGCGGAGCCGTTACGGTCTCCACGAACATGGCCGGACGCGGTACGGACATCAAGCTGGGAGAAGGCGTGGCGGACCTGGGCGGCCTCTTCGTACTGGGTACGGAACGCCACGAATCCCGCCGCATCGACCGCCAGCTGCGCGGCCGCTGCTCCCGTCAGGGCGACCCCGGCGCTTCCCAGTTCTTCATCTCCTTTGAAGACGACCTGATGCGCAACTTCGGCGCGGCGGAACGCATGACCAAGATGATGGAACGCCTCGGTGTGGCCGACGGCGAAGCCCTGGAACACAGCTTCCTGAACAAATCCGTGGAATCCGCCCAGAAGCGGGTGGAACAGCGCAACTACATGTGGCGCAAGCACGTGCTGGACTATGACGACGTGATGAACAAGCAGCGCGAAATCGTGTACGGTTACCGCAATGAAGTACTCTCCACGGAAAACCCGCGTGAAATGATCTACGACGTGCTGGAGGAAGTAATCGCCACCCGCGCCCACGAATTCCTTGACCCGGACGCAGAAGGCATTACCCATCCCGACGAGCTGCTTGCCTGGATGAACTCCTCCTTCCCGCTGGGCCTCACGGCGGATGCCGCCAAGCTGGAAGACCGCCCGCTGGACGAAACCATCGCCTTCCTGATCGACAAGGTAAAGGCCACGTATGAAGACAAGGCCTCCCGCGAACGTCCGGAATACCTGGACCACATGGAACGCCAGATCATCCTGGGGGCCATTGACAAGCTGTGGCAGGAGCATTTGTACAACATGGACTCCCTCCGGGAAGGCGTCCGCCTCCGCGCCCAGGGCCAGAAAGACCCGCTCGTGGAATACAAGTCGGAAGCCTACGACCTCTTCGTCACCCTGATGGACAGCATCAAGAGCGAAGCCATCGGCAACCTCTTCAAGAGTACCACCAACCTGGACGCCTTTGAAGACTTCCTGGCCAGCCTGCCCCAGTTCGAGACCTCCGACGACGGGCAGGAAAACGGAGCCAGCCTCCCGGAAATCGGATTCGACGGCATGCCGACGGACCTACTCTCCGCCCTGCGCGAACAGGTATCCAGGGCCCGCGAACAGCAGGCAGCGCAGCAGCCGGAACAGGAATCCTCCTCCGCCCCGGCCGCCATCTCCGATGCCACCACCATCGGTGAAGGCTATCAGCCTGCGGCTCCGGAACCCAAACTGGTGATGCCCAAACGCAAGGTCAGCGTCGTCCTCCGCAAGGAAGAAACCGCATCCGTACCGGCTTCCGCTCCCGTCTCCGATGATGAGGAAATCGCCGTCACGCTGGACTCCCAGGACTTCGCAGAAACCATGGACAACCGGGACTCCGCGGAAACCCGCACATTCTAAACACCATCCTGTCTTCGGGCGGAGGAAACGGGCTTGACGGCCTTTTCCTCCGCCTTCAAACTTTCGGTGCACTCCTTGACCACGCTTCCTCCCAATAAATCAACCAACGTCCGTTCCGTACTGGAGTATGTTCCCTACTTCAGGGGCAAAATCTTTGCCGTACATGTGGAACAACCCCTGGTGAACTCGGAGGAACTGGTGGATGCCCTGCTGGACCTGGATGCATTGCAGGAAATAGGGGTGAAGCCCGTCCTGATTGCAGAAGGGCCGGACGCTTACGCCCTGTACGAACATACCCGCGTCTGTGAAATGCGCTCCGCCCTGGTGGAAGCCCCGCTGAAAGGCGGCCAGCTTGTCCGCGAACGCGTCCGGGAAATCCTGGGACGCCATCAGATACCCGTCGTAGCCTCCGGGCGCACGGGCTCGTTTGATACGGACTCCATTCATCTGGCGTACACGCTGGGAGCCTCCAAATACATTGCCCTGCTCAACGACCACAAGGTTCCTTCCCGGGACGGCCACCCCATCGCCGCCATTCTGGAATCGGAGGTTGCCGGACTGTCCGGAAATCTGGCACACAGGGAATTGCTGGACCAGGCCGCGGAAGCCTGCCGTGCCGGCATTCCGCGCGTGCACCTGCTGGACGGCAAAATGCGCGGGGTACTGGTGGAGGAACTCTTCTCGGAAGAAGGCGTGGGCACGATGGTCCACACGGACTCCTACCGGGAAATACGTCCCCTGAAAGAAGAGGACATCCCGGAACTCCTGTCCATGATCGCCCGTTCCGTCGTGGACTCCAAACTGGTGGACCGCAACTATGAGGATATAGCCGCGAAAATCGACGACTACTACGTCCTGACGCTGGATGACAGCATCGTGGGCTGCGTGGCCGTGTACCCTTATCCGGAACACCGCAGCGCGGAACTCGGCTGCCTGTACATCAAGCACCGCCATGAAGGCCGTGGATACGGCCGCACGCTCTGTGAATTTGCCAGGAAAAAGGCGGAGGAAATGGGCGTGGACTTCATCTTCGCCCTGTCTCAAAGCGCCGTCCACTACTTCCGGGACCGCATGCACTATGCGGAATTCTCCCGCGACTGCCTTCCCCCGGAACGTCTCCGCGCTCTGGAACTCAGCGGCCGCAAATCCGGAGTCTTCGGATTGAGGCTGAAATAAATCTGCCAGGACTTCCATTCCTCTTACCGGCTCTTTCTGCCACTCTCTACCATTCCGGCAGTTACCTGCTAAAACACCCCGGAACCAAGCAGTTCCGGGGTGTTTGCAAAACTGGTAGCAGGGAGGTGATTTGAACACCCGACCAAAGGCTTATGAGTCCTCTGCTCTACCACTGAGCTACCCTGCCATGTAGTGGTTGGTGCCGTAAGGCGGAGAGATATTTAGCCCGAAACGGAAAGAATGTCCAGAAGTTTTTATGGGACCGGCATATTTTATGACGCCGGAGCCCTTCCTCACGCACAGAAACTTTTGATGCTGAACAGGATCGTTCCCCCGCAGTCCATCGGCCCGCCGGGACAGGAAGGCCGCCATGCTGTCCGGCGCCTTCCCGGCTTGGATCATCCTTCTTCCCTGTCGGAGCCGTCAAACCGGTGGAACAGAAAATAAAGTCCCATGAAAATTTTCGGGTCCACCACCTTTCCCTGTCCTGTCTGGTCCATCAGCCAGTCGTGCACCAAAGAAAGAGGAATCCGGTGTACGGTAATATCCTCATTGTCCACCCCTCCTCCTTCCGCTACCTGCCGAAGTCCGTCCGCCAGATAAAAGGATACCATTTCCGTCGTCAGTCCGGGGGAGGAAGGCCCGGTAAATAGATAGGTCCAGAAGGAAGCGCTGTATCCGGTTTCCTCTTCCAACTCCCTGCGCGCGGATTCCAGGGAGCTTTCCTCTCCGCCGTCCCCGGAAAGCCCGGCAGGCAGCCCGATGGTACGTGCATGCAGGGGAAAACGGTACTCCTCCACCAGCAGCAATTCTCCCTCTTCCGTCACCGCAATCACCATGACGGCTCCGTTGGCGTTTACCCTGCGTACATATTCCCATCTGCCCTCCTTGACCAATTCCAGAAATTTGCCACGGAAAAGGGTTTGAGGCCGTTCTTCAGGATTATCCGCATGTTTCATCATGGGGCCACGTTAGATTTCCGGCCGGCTCTTGTCAACCACGTCGCCGTACCTCTTCCGTAGCATGCCGGATTCCGGCATGCTACGGTTCGTGTAAGTGCTTGATAAGCCCGTTCGTAATTGTTTCCTTTTCGTCACATTAGGCCCAAACAACAAAGTAAATCATTGATAATAAAAAGGTAATATACGTTTCAAAGAAATATACTCAGGAGGACTAAATTATTGATCGAATCAAGACTAAAAAATTCTTTGATGTGGAACCCCCGTGGAACTTGAAGCGGTGGAACGATGACTCATGAAGATTCAAAAAGATGTTTTTTCTCTTGCCGCAAATCAGTAATTTGGCGCTCCCGTCAGCCGGGATGTCGAGCTGGAGGCGGACGAGTTCGCCTTCTCCATTCCGATAGACGCCGCGAGTTTTCACGGATACGGATGAACTGTTATGTTCTATCCGCGTCCGGTCTCGCAGCCAGACGGGGAAAGCCCATATAGGCTTTACAACCAAACAACTTCATCATTTTCATAACAATGACCCCTTCATCCGAATTGCCAGCAGCATGGACCAAAATCACAGGAGCCCTTCAAACGATCATGTCCCCGGAGGTTTACGGGCTGTGGTTCCCCAAATTTTCCCTGCTGGAAGATTCCGGAAAAACCCTGACGCTGGTATGCGATGATCCGATGGCCGCCCTGTGGGTGGAAAACAGCTACACGCCGGAGCTGAAACAGGCGGCCATGCTGGCACTGGGAGGGGAACGCAATGTAAAATTTGTCTGCGCGGACGAGGTGGCTTCCGAACAGGAAACGGACGCGCCGGCACAGAAATCCTCCGCACGCAAAAAAAACGCCCAGCCGGACGAATCCCCGGCCCGCACCGCCAAAAAGACACGCCCCCAGGGAGCCAGAGCCGCGTTGAATGATTTGTACACGTTTGACTCCTTCGTGATGTATGAAGACAGCAGGTTTGCGTACCAGGCGGCCATTTCCGCCGCCCAGTCGGAACGCCCCCTCTTCAATCCCCTCTTTTTATACGGAAAATCCGGCGTAGGAAAAACCCATCTTCTGCAAGCGATCGGCCATGAAGTTCTCCGTCAGGAATCCTCCGCAAACGTGGTGTACGTGACGGGTGAACAATTCGCGAATGAATTCATTGACGCTTCCCGCACCCAGAACGGCCAGAGCTTTGCCAAACTGCGCCGCAAATACCGCAAGGCGGACGTTCTGCTGGTGGACGACGTGCAGTTCATTTCCGGCAAGGAAAAGACGGTGGAAGAATTCCTGCACACGTTTGACGCCCTGTTCCATGCCCACAAGACCATCGTGCTTTGCGCCGATGCCGCCGCCTGCGACATTTCCAACCTGGACGTCCGCCTGGCCGCCCGGCTGGAATCCGGCCTGACGGTGGAACTGACCCTGCCCGGAGACGAAGACCGGCTGGAAATCCTGCGGAGCAAGCGCGACCGTGCCGGAATGAACGTATCCGACGAAATTCTGGAATTCCTCGCCAGCCGCATCCAGAAAAGCGTGCGCCGGCTGGAAGGCGCCCTGCTCCGCGTAGCCACATTTACTTCCCTGTCCGGAGACATGCCGGACATCTCCAAGATCGAACAGCTCCTGCGCGACATCCTCCGGGAGGAAACCAGCCGTGTCCTCTCCGTGGAAACCATCCAGAAACGCGTGGCGGACTTTTATGAACTGAAGGTGAGCGACCTGACCGGAAAACGCCGGCCGAACAGCATTGCCTTCCCCCGCCAGATAGCCATGTACCTGAGCCGCCGCCTGACGGAATGCTCCCTGAAGGACATCGGCAACGCGTTCGGCGGCCGTGACCACGGCACCGTCATTCATGCCAACAAGCTCGTAGCCTCCCGCATGGAAAACGACGTCCGCGTCCGCGATATTGTGCTCCGGCTGGAAGAAGACCTCCAGGGCTGATTTCCGCCTTTCCTTCTCCGGCGCCTCAGGGAAATTCCAATCCCTTGCGCCGTTCCCCTCCCCTTCCCGCCGGTACCTCATCCGGCTCCGGTGATCAAATGGGAGAATTAGCTTGAGGCTGCGGCGGTTTGGATTAGAATCACCCTGTTCCCACTGATTCTATGATTCACGCCGACCAGCTTTCCAAAGAATTCGGCCGCTTTCAAGCGGTTAAAAATGCGTCTTTCACGATTGAAAAGGGAGAGATTGTAGGTTTTCTCGGACCGAACGGCGCAGGTAAGACAACAACCCTGCGCATGCTCACCGGCTATCTTCCCCCTACTTCCGGAACGGCCTCCATCGCGGGATTCGACATTGTAAAAGACCCTCTGAACGCCCGCAAGCACCTGGGCTACCTGCCGGAGCACGTCCCGCTTTACGACGATCAGCGCGTAACGGAATACCTGAAATTCCGCGCACGCCTTAAAGGCATCTCCTCCAAGCAGATATGGCCGTCCGTCTCCAAGGTGGTGGAACAGTGCGGGCTGGACCCCGTGCGCCGCAAGATGATCCGCACCCTCTCCAAGGGCTACCGACAGCGCGTGGGCCTCGCGGACGCCCTGCTGGGCGAGCCGGACCTGCTGATTCTGGACGAACCCACCAATGGACTGGACCCCAACCAGATACGCCAAATACGGGAACTGATCAAGGGGTTGGCGGAAAACCACACCATCATTCTCTCCACCCACATCCTCAGTGAAGTGGAAATGATCTGCAATAAAGTCATCATCATTGACCAGGGCACGATCAAGGCGGCGGACACCCCTTCCAACCTGACGGCCAACCTCCGCGCCGCCGGAAAAATCACTCTGGAATTCCGCGGGGACCTCCCCCTGGTCACGGAAAAGCTGGAAGCCATGGAACACGTCAAGAAAGTGATCCACGAAGGCACGGACGCCGACGGATGGCACACGCTCACCGTGCGCGCGGAAGCCGGAACGGACACCCGTGAAAAGGCCGCCCGGCTCCTGGCGGAACAGGGCTGCCCCCTGCGCCACATCTACCGCCATACTCCCACTCTGGAAGAAGTATTCGTGGAAATGACCCGCAAAGACTAGCCCGACCGTTTTCCCCTTCTCCCCCTCAACCAGCACCCCTTTTCCTCTCATGTCACCGGTACTCACCATTTTCAGAAAAGAACTCAGAAGCTATCTGATGACCCCCTACGGCTGGGTCATTCTGGCCTTCATCGTGGCCCTGCAAAGCGTCTCCCTGTCCGGCACGCTCAAGGCGTTCCAACTGGCCCCGCAAAAGGAAGGCATTCTGTTCTTCATCCTGCATTCCCCCATGTTCTGGTTCTACTTCCTGTTCATCTTCCCGCTGATCACCATGCGTTCCCTGGCGGAAGAGGAAAAGACGGGCACGCTGGAATCCCTGCTCACCGCTCCCGTCAAAACCTGGCAGGTCGTTCTGGGCAAATACTTTTCCGCCTATGTCTTTTACATCATCCTGTGGCTGCCCATGCTGCTGTACCCGCTGCTCGCGGACTGGTCCAACCTGATTGTGCAGTGGGCTTACGGATATGACGCCGGCATGGCCCTCCCCTACCGTCTGGCGGACTGGGCCGGAGCATACGCCATCCTGCTGCTGATAGGTGCATGGTTCACCTCCATCGGCATCTTTGCCTCCTCCCTCACGGGCAGCCAGATCATCTCCGGCATCATCACCATCGGCCTGCTGGTGCTGATCTTCTTCATGGGGCTCATTCCCGTGGTCTGGGGGGAATTCCCCGCGGCGGGCATCTTTCACTATATTTCCTGCTCGGAACACCTGGACCGCTTCTCAGCCGGGCTCGTTGACACGCGCCCCCTTGTCTTTTACCTGACCATGACCGTCCTGACGCTGGCCGTCTCCATACGCATCATCGACCACCGCCGCTGGAAGCATTGATCCCCCTCCCTGCCTTTTCACCCCCTTTCCATCTCCATCCATGAGTGAAACACCAGCAACACCCGCCCCGGCTCCCCAGGAGGAAAACCGGCCTGCCGCCCGCAAGGTCAGACGCCCCTGGATGACGTGGATCAAGCTCTTCCTGCTGTGCATCATCGTCATCTGCCTGAACTACGTGGGCTGCCATGAATACTACCGCCGGGACCTTACGGAAGACCAGCGCTATGACATTTCCCAGCAGAGCATCAACATGCTCCAGTCCCCGGAAATCCAGAACCGCAAAACTCCCATTAAAATCACCTTCGCCTTCCTGCGTACCACGCAGAACTATACCCGCATGCGCTCCCTGCTTGAGGAATACGAACGTTATTCCAACGGCAAAGTGGTGGTGGACTACGTGGACCCCCTGCGCCAGCCGAATAAGGCCCGTGAGATTTCCATGATTTACGGCGTTGAATTCCGGAAAAACCAAGTGGTCATTGACGCCCGGGAAGACACGGAAGTGGCCCTCAAGGATTCCGCAGGCAACTACCAGCCGGACGCCGCCCACGTGCGCATCCTCTCAGGAGACTCTTTCATCGTGTACGCTCCCGGTCCGGACGGCAAGAGCATGAAAGCCGTGGCCCTCCAGATTGAGGACATGATGACGGCGGGCATCTTTGGAGCCGCCAACGGGGAACCCCGCAAAATGTATATCGCGGCGGACAAGAGCAACTTCAACGAAGCCATGAGCAACAGCAATGAGGAAAGCATCTTCACCACCCTTTCCCGCCTCTGCCGCTCCGTCAACCTCCAGCTTGTCCCCATCCGCCTGAGCGGCCTGCAGGAAATTCCGGAGGATGCCGCCGGATTCATGATCGTCGGCTCCAAATACGATCTGACTCCCCAGGAGGCGGAAGTTCTGCAAAGATACTGGGACAGGCCGAACGCCGCCCTGTTCATCATGCTGGAACCCCAGCAGGACACCCCCAAGCAACTGTACAGATTTCTCCGGGAACAGGGGCTGCGCCCCCAGAACGACCGGGTAATGCTCCGCAACAGGAACAAGCGCTCCGTATTTGAAATCAACGCCATCTTTGCACCGGGACTGAACTGCACCAGGGAATTCTGGAACTCCAGCACCGGCCTGGAAGGGGAAAGCATCTCCCTAATTCTGGACTCGGACAATGCCGCCATGGAGCACAAGCGCATCACGCCGTACCCCCTGCTGGTGACCACGGAAGAATACTACGGGGAAACCAAGTACAACCAGTTCCCCGTCCAGTTTGACGCCCACGAGGACAATCCCGGCCCTCTGATGATCGGCGCGGCGCTTATCCGCGGCAACTCCGGGGACGTCAATCAAACCAAGACCACCGGACGCCTGGTTCTGCTGGGCAATACGGATCTGCTCCAGCCCCGGCAGATCAAACCGGAACAGCGGGACTTCGTGCGCACGCTCATCGCATGGATGACGGACCGCGAAGAACTGCGCGGGCTGGGCTCCCGGCATGACCTGACCGTTAAACTGAACCTGGACCGCAACGCACTCGGCGTCCTGGAACTCCTGACAAACATCGGCCTGCCCCTGCTGGCGCTTCTCATAGCCCTGATCATCTGGAACACGCGCCGCCATTAACCTGTCACGCCCCATTACCGGAAGCACATGCGCATACTCCGCTTCATCCTTCTCGTCCTCGTCACCCTTGCCGCCATCGGGGCGGCGGTGCTGCTGACCATTGACGGCAACCTGTCCCGCATCATCGGACGCACCGCCTTCAGTTCGGGAGAACGGCTCTTCCCCTACACCAAGGAGGAAATGAACGAAATCTCCTGGATGCGCATCAACTGCGGCGGGGACATGGCGGAATTCCGCCGCAGGCCCAACGGCGTGTGGTGGGGCGAGAAACCATGGGACGACCGCATGGACCCGCGCGCCGCGGCGGCCATCCTCCAGTACACGTACTCCACCAGCATCGTGGATGCGCTCCCCCTGCACAAGATTGATTCCGCTTCCCTGAAGGAATTCGGCGTCAAGACCACGCCCATTACCATCACTCTGAAAGAAATGAGTGCCGACGGCAAGCGTTCCTCCACCGTGGCGCGCTACACCCTGGGGTCCACAGCCCCCTGGCTGGTGGACGATCCGGAAAACCAGACGACGGACGACACTACCTACATGCAGACGGACTTTTACGGCCGCGACTCCCGCATTCTGGTGGGCACCGGCAACATCCTGCCACTCTTCAAGTCCGGCATCCGCCAGCTTCGTGACCATCGCCCCCTGCTGATCCATCCGGCAATGCCCGCCTCCATTGAAATCAACAACAAGGGACAGCGCATTGCCCTGGAACGCCCCTCTCCCGATCCCCGGACTCCCTGGAAAATCACTTATCCCCTCCCGCTGGATACGGACCCGCAGATGATGAACGTCCTGCTGGGCACCCTCCAGAAATTGACGGCCGTGCGCGTATATGACCCGGAGGAAACCAGCGTTCCGGACATGACGGACGACCAGGTCACCTCCGTTTCCATCAGGAACTTCACGGGCCGCCTTGCCGGAGACGGCAAATCCCTGGCCGTGGAGGAAAAGCCCGTCACTCTCCGCATTTATCCCCCTTCCGACAACAGCAACCTTGCAGAACTGGTGAAAGCCACCGTCTCCGACCGCAAGGCCGTCTTTGAACTGGCCCAGACGACGGGAAGCAACAAGGAAGTTCCCGGCGTCCGGAACATTCCCCTGGATCTCAACCTGCTCCGTTCCAAGCAGCTCACAGACATCGGGGACTACAAGATCACGGGGCTTTCCATCCGCCGCAGCCTCCAGGATTACCCGACCATCGTCCGTTTTGTCCAGGGAGACGAAAAGACCGGCCAGCAGCCCACATGGATGTACACGGCGGAAGGCTCCCGCTACCAGGAAGTCAACCCGGACCACCTCGTTTCCCTGCTGAAAACCGTGAAAACGGGCAACGTGGCCGGATTCGCCTCTGACAAGGCCACGGACCTTTCCGTGTACGGCCTGGACAACCCGCTCCTGACGCTCACGATGTCCCTGCTGCCCAAGCCCAATGAAAAGCCTCGCCCTCCGGTCATCGTCTTCTTTTCGAAGGGAACGGACGGCTCCTGGTACGCCCGCCAGTCCGGAAAACCCACGGTCGTCATGCTGGACAACGAATACATGAAAAACTTTACGGCGAACGCACTCGCCTGGAAAAAGAAAATCCTCTTGTCCTTCAACAGGTACAACCTCAAGGAAATGCACCTGGAACGCATTGGTTCCGGAGGTCCGCTGGTCCTGAAATTCGACCGCCTGGACGATTCCTGGACGGCCAGCAAGGACGGCAGGGACGAAACGCTGAACATCAACCCGAACCGCGCCAACCGCTATCTGGATGAACTGGAAAAAATGGAGGTGGCCTCATGGCTCCCCTACACGAACCCCGAAGCGCGCGAAGCCCTGAAAAAGCCGGTCTTCCGCCTGAAACTAGTCATTCAGGTGTACAAGGACGTCTCCCGGCAGGAGCGCCAGGAAGTCACTGGAAAAGACGGAGTCACTTTCTCCGCCGAGCCGGAAATGGAAGAGAAAACCATCTCCATGGAAATAGCCCCTGCGGGAGAAGCCGGCTTCAGCCGGTTCTATTACGGAAAAATCAACACGACGCCCTATTACTTCATCCTGAACATGGACTCCGTCCGCCTGCTGGGCGCCTCCCTGGCGGAAGACAATTAACATCCTCGTTCTCCACATGAGTATCAATCTGAGCGCAATCACCGCCTTTCTGGACAAAACCCTGTCCGTGGACTCCCTCCCGGACGCCTCCCGCGCACTGAACGGACTTCAACTGGAAAACGAAGGTGCCGTCTCAAAAATAGCCGTTGCCGTGGACGGCTCGGAAAGAACCATCCATGAGGCCCTGGTTCTGGGCGCAGACCTGCTTATTCTGCATCACGGCATCTTCTGGCAGGACATGCAGCCCATAACGGGTATCTCCTACCGCAAGCTGAAGGCGGCCATGGACGGCAACCTCGCCATTTACTCGGCCCACATTCCGCTGGACGTTCATCCGGTCTACGGAAACAATGCCCTGCTGGCAAAGGCATGCGGCATCCGTCCCGCCGGGGAGGGACTGGACTATCACGGCGTTTCCCTGGGGGCCTGCGGAGAATTCGCGGGCACCTGCCGGGAGCTGGCGGAACGGCTGGAATCCGCCCTCGGCGCGCCCGTTCAAACCTTCTGGGCGCAATCGGAGGAAGCTCCGGCCGGAAACGTCTTCATCTGCTCCGGCGGCGCGGGAAACGAACTCGTCCAGGCCGCCAGGCTCGGCTGCCGCACCTACGTGACTGGGGAAGGCTCCCACTGGAACATCCCCATGGCTGACGAACTGGGCATCAACCTGGTCTTCGGCGGCCACTACTTCACGGAAACCTTCGGCGTGAAGGCTCTGGGACAACTGCTCAAAGACGTGTACGGGCTGGACTATACCTTCATTGACATGCCGCCCTCCGCCTACAGCCATTGATCAAACGCCACGGATGATGAACCTGACCACGGACGACGCCGACGGAAAAATTCGCCTGGACCAGTACCTGGCCGCCCACCTGCCGGAACTCTCCCGCTCCAGAATCCAGGCCCTGATCAAAAGCGGGGACGTACAGATCAACGGTTCCGCCGCCAAACCCAAAACTCCCGTCAGCCGCGGAGACTCCATCTCCGTCAACATCCCTGAGCCGGAACCGGCGGAGGCCAGGCCCCAGGACATTCCGCTGGACATCCTGTATGAGGATGAAGACGTGGTCGTCATCAACAAGGAAAGCGGCATGGTGGTGCATCCCGCCGCCGGCAACCCGGACGGCACCATCGTGAATGCCCTGCTCCACCACTGCGGGGACCTCTCCGGCATCGGCGGAGTGGAGCGCCCCGGCATCGTTCACCGTTTGGACAAGGACACTTCGGGATGCCTCGTCATTGCCAAAAACGACGGTGCGCACCAATCCCTGACCGGGCAATTCGCGGCACGCAGCACGGAAAAGCGCTATCTGGCCGTCGTCCAGGGAATTCCCCGCCAGAGTTCCGGTACCGTCTTCACGCATATCGGCCGCCATCCCGTCAACCGCCTGAAAATGGCCGTGGTCAATCCCGGTTCAGGCAAGGCCGCCATCACGGACTACGACCTGCTTTGTGCAGACCCCGCCACGGACTCGTCCCTCGTCCTGTGCACCCTGCACACGGGCAGAACGCACCAGATCCGGGTGCATATGCTTCATCTGGGCCATCCCCTGATCGGAGACCCCATTTACGCCAAGCCCTCCAGGCAGAAGGCACAGCCCGGCAGGCTCATGCTCCACGCCTGGCGGCTGGGCTTCGACCACCCGCGCACGGGAAAACGCATGGAATTTGAAGCCCCCATTCCACCGGAATACACGCCGTGGCTTCAGCTTTTCCCCAACGGCCTTTACGGAGCCGTTCCCGCCCCGCGTCCTATGAAGGAAGACCAGGGACTCGATTGAAACCGGCCTCCTTCGGAAAAGCGATTGTTCGGTGAGGAGCCGCTTATTTTCCTTCCTCCGCCTTGCAGTACTTGCGCCAGTCTTTCAACAGCTTGGCCGGATGTCCCATGACGACGATCTTTCCCGCGTGATCCACAATGCCCAAACACGGAATCGTTCCTCCGGGGGCATAACCGGGAATGCCGTTGCCCTTCTTGGGCTTGATGATAGGGAATTTCATCCGCTCCTCTTTGGCCCATGCCTTGGCGGCCTCTTCCGTTTTATCGCTGGAAAACAGCACCAGTTCCACATCGTCCGACTGCCGGATCTTCCGGTAGGTCCGCACCACATGCGGCATCTCCCTGCGGCAGGGGCCGCATCAGCTTGCCGAATAAAGAAAAAGATAATACCTGGCCTTCGTATTCGGCCTGTCCTTGGTCAGATAATCGGCTTTTTCCAGTGCTTTTCCCACCGGAGAAGAGGAGGCGTCCTCCGCCTTGGCGGCCGGCTCATCGGCACACACGGAAAAAGTTCCGGCAGCACCGCAGCCGGCCAGAACCAGAGCAAGTGAACATATCTTGATAGATTTTTTCATCATATTATTCATTATTAATTATCCACTAAAACGTCAACAAGGAATTCAGGAACACGCCCCCCTGGAAAAACCTGCATACTGCGTAGATCGGCATATGCGTCCTCCTTCCCTGCCACAGGCGAACCACTCTGTCCTCCACTTTTTCAGAGCCATTCAATCGCACGAGCAACACTGCGGCTCCCACGGCAGAGTGCCAAAAGCCTTTTACCGCGGCTGTTTATTTCAAGACACTGCGACCTTTTCTTCAACGCCTCAAAGAAACGTCAGGAAAACATCATGGCCGCGGCAGTTATTAACAATGGTATTTTCATCATGTTGAATTGTCCTCAACTTACTAGAAACGTCCCATCCGGGCAGGATCAATCCGTAGCGGAGCTCCGGGCCTTTGAACTTGATTTGCAGACGGGGAACCGCTACCCTGAACCGACTTTCAACGCATACCCCCGCACAGAAACATGGAGAACACGCACCACGGAGAATCCCCCTCTCCGGACACCCCCGCCCCGCAGCAGAAAAACGGAAAAACGGACGAACAGACCATCGCCCTGACCAAGGCGAGGCTGGCCATTGACGAGGTGGACGCCCAAATCGTGGAACTGCTTAAAACCCGTGCCCAATGGGTTCATGAAGTCGGCCGCATCAAGAAAGCGGACAACTCCCCCATCTTCGTTCCGGAACGGGAAACGGCTCTGCTGGGCAAGCTGAACCGCCTGAATGCGGGCGTTCTCCCGGAATCCTCCCTGCAAGCCATTTACCGGGAAATCATCTCCTGCTCCTTCTTCCTGGAAGGAGGGCTGACCATCGCCTACCTGGGCCCCAAGGGAACCTGGAGCCACCAGGCGGCGCTCAAGCAATTCGGAAAAAGCTGCGAGCTTATTCCCTGCCAGAGCTTCAAGGACGTGTTTGACATGGTGGACCGCGGGAAAGCCCAATACGGCGTGGTGCCCATAGAAAACTCCTCGGAAGGCTCCGTGACCGCCGTCATGGACCTCTTTGTCACCTCCAGTCTGAAAATCTGCGCCCAGATCAATCTGAACATCCGCAACAGCCTGATGGCCGCCATTCCGCGCGAACACATCCGCATCCTTTATTCCCATCCCCAGGTTCTCGGACAGACGCGGGACTGGATTCTCCGGCGTTACCCGAATGCGGAGCTCGTGGAAACCTCCTCCACCACCAAGGCCAGCATCCTGGCCAAGGAAAACGCCGCCATGGGCGCGGCCTCCCTGGGCTGTCCCCTCGCAGCGGAACTGTTCGGCCTGAACATTCTGGAGGAAGACGTGCAGGACCAGGCATGCAACACCACGCGCTTTGCCGTCATCGGCCGCCAGGACACCCGGCCCAGCGGCCGGGACCGCACCTCCCTGCTGATCCGCATCCAGCACAAGCCGGGAACCCTGGCGGAAGTGATCGACTGCTTCCAGCGGCACGGCATCAACCTGATACGCATTGAATCCCGCCCTTCCAAAGCCATCAACTGGGAATACGTCTTCCATATAGACGCCGTGGGACACGCCCTGGAATCCCCGCTCCGGGAAACCCTGGAGGAACTGGAACAGCACTGTTCCATGCTGAAAATCCTGGGCAGTTACGCGGACACGGACGTTGTCTGATCTGCGCAGCCTTCCTTTTCCCTTTACAGAACCAGCACCTATTTTCCGCAAAACCATGAACATTTCCACAATCGCCGCACTGGCTCTTTCCCTAGGACTTCCGGCCTGGTCCCAGCAGCCCGTCACCAAAATCGTCCGGGAAAACGGCCAGCCGACGCTGGCACTGGACGAAGGATTTGTGCGGGGACTAAAACAGGAAAGTTCTATCCACAAAGCAGACGGAGCCCCCCCCCCTGCCCCCGCCGGGCCCCATGCGGAACCATGGAGCCATGTATTCTCCCCTTCAGTTCCGGAGCTGCCTATGGCCGCCGACTCCAACCATGCCGCCGTCAGGGAAACCGCGGCGGAACGCAACCGGCGCATGAAATGGTGGAGGGACGCCAAATTCGGCATGTTCATTCACTACGGCCTGTACTCCGGACTGGCCGGAGAATGGAAGGGCAAGCCCGGCGGTTCCGAATGGATTCAAAAAAACGTGGAAGTGGATACGGACACGTACGCCTCCGAAGCGCTCCCCCTCTTCAAGCCGCGGGAAGGCGTCACGGAAGAATGGGCACAGCTGGCCCGGGATGCGGGCTGCCGGTACGTGGTGCTCACCAGCAAGCACCATGAAGGCTTCGGCCTCTTCGACAGTGCGCAGACGGACTATGACGCCAAAAGCCAGATCGACCGGGACATCGTCCGGGAATACGCGGAATCCTGCCGCAAGCGCGGCCTGAAGGTAGGCCTGTACCACTCCGTGATCGACTGGCACCACCCGTCCTACGACAACACGATCTGCCCGGACCTCTGCTACCCGGCCGGACAGGCGGAAATGCTCAAAAAAAAGAACATTCCGCGCGACCACTCCGCCTACCAGAAATACCTGCACGCCCAGGTGAGGGAACTGATGGCCAGCTACGCCCCCATAGACATCATGTGGTGGGACTACTCCCAGGGGGCCATGGAAGGGGAAAAGGGCTGGAAGGCCCCGGAACTCATGGAAATGGCACGCTCCATCAATCCCGGAGTCATCATGAACAACCGCCTGTACGCCTACTCCGGACTGAACCAGAACCAGGCGGGCACCCTGGACCTGCGCTGCGGGGACTACATCACGCCGGAACGCTTCATTCCGCGGCACGGCTATCCCGGCGTGGACTGGGAAACCTGCATGACGGTGAGCGACAAATGGGGCTATAACCGCTATGACACCAATGTCAAATCCCCGGAGGTCATCATCGAAAAACTCGTGGAATGCGTCACGAAAGGCGGCAACCTGCTGCTGAACGTCAACCCGAAGGCGGACGGCACCGTTCCGGAAAAAGTGGCCGCCGCGATGCGCGGCGTTGGACAGTGGCTCAGACTCAATGCGGAAGCCGTGTACGGCACGCGCGCCTGGACGGAACTGGACCAGCCCGCTTCCATCAATGAACAGGGAGACATCTTCGTTTTCCTGATCCCCCCGCCGGACAAGGGCCCCGCGGAACCTCCCAGCGAAGGAACCATGAAGGAACTGACGGAAGGCACGGAATACGCCCGCATGCAGCCCCTGGACGCCACCGGATATGAGGACGATGAAGGAGTCTCCGTCACCCTGCCGGCAGGCTATACCAAAGCGGTCCTGCTGGGCGACAATGCCGCCCTGCCCGTTGCGGATGGAAAAATCCTGTTCAAGGCCCACGAACACTCCAAATCTCCCTGTTCCGTCATCAAACTGAGCAAATAGCAACCTTTTTCACTCATTCCCTTCATGGAGGAAGACCTTTTTTCCCTGGCAGGCCGCAGGCAGGACGGAACGGAAGAGGAAGCCGTGCGCCGGCGCGCGGAATTTCTGCGCTCGGAGCTGCGCCGCCATAACAGGCTGTATTATGAACAGGCGGAACCGGAAATCTCCGACACGGAGTACGACGCCCTTTTCCTGGAACTGGAAAAACTGGAACGGGACCATCCCGAACTGGCGGACCCGGATTCCCCCACGCGGCGCGTAGGGGGAGCGCCCCTCCAGGGGTTCAACCAGATCAGGCACGCCGTTCCAATGCTCTCCATCGACGACATCTTCGAACAGCGGGACGCCCTGATTCCGGACGAGGAATTGGTGGAATTCTACAATAAGCTGGTCCGGACGCTGGGAACGGACGCCGTTCCCGTCTCCGTGGAACCCAAGATCGACGGCGTGGCCCTGTCCATCATGTACCGCAACGGGCGCATGAGTTATGCGGCCACGCGCGGGGACGGCGAGGTGGGGGACGACGTAACGGCCAACGTGCGCACCATCCGTACCATTCCCCTGACCCTCCCGGCAAACGCTCCCGCCGTGCTGGAAGTGCGCGGAGAAGTCTTCATGCCCAACGAAGCTTTCGCCAGGCTCAATGAAGAGCGGGACGCGGAAGGTCTGCCCGCCTTCGCCAATCCGCGCAACGCCACCGCGGGAACGCTCAAGCAGCTGGACCCCCGGCAGGTGGCGGCGCGTCCCCTGGCCTTCCTGGCCCACGGGCTGGGCGCTTACGAAGGACCGGAACTCAAGGATGTAAAAGACTTCTGGGACATGCTCCGCCATTGCGGCATTCCCTGCAATGAACCGGTACACTATACGGACACGCTGGAAACCACCCGCCAGGCCGTCCGCGACATCGACAGGGGGCGCCACTCGCTGCCCTACGGCACGGACGGTGCCGTCATCAAAATCCGTTCCATGGCCACGCGGGAAGCGCTGGGGGCCACGGCGCGCGCGCCCCGCTGGGCCGCAGCCTACAAATTCCCCCCGGAACAGAAGGAAACCACCCTGCTGAACATCGTCGTCCAGGTGGGGCGCACGGGCGTGCTTACCCCGGTGGCGGAACTCCAGCCCGTGCTGCTCTCCGGCTCTACGGTGGCACGGGCCACCCTCCACAACCAGGATGAAATCGACCGCAAGGACGTCCGCATCGGTGACACCGTGCTGGTGGAAAAAGCGGGGGAAATCATCCCCGCCGTACTCAAGGTAAACCTCTCCAGGAGGCCGGAAAACTCAAAGCCGTACAGCATTCTGGAAGCTACGGGCGGCCTCTGTCCCGCCTGCGGCAACCCCATCATGAAAGAGGAAGGGAAAGTAGCATGGCGCTGCACCAACTTCACCTGCCCGGCCCAGGCCGTCACAGGCATCACCCATTTCTGCTCCCGCGCCGCGCTGGATGTGGAAAGCATCGGTTCATCCGTAGCGGAGGCCCTGCGGGGCTCCGGCCTGGCCGCCTCCGCGCTGGACCTCTTCTCCCTGACGCTGGAACAGCTTGCCAACCTCAATCTGGGAACGGCGGAAGAACCGCGCCGCTACGGGGAAAAAAATGCGCAGAAAGCCCTGGACGCCCTGCAAAACGCGCGGGAACTCCCTCTGGAACGCTGGCTCATCGCCTTCGGCATTCCCCAGATCGGGGAAGTGGTCGCCAAGGCGCTGGCGGATACCCACCCGGACCTGGACCATGTGGCGGAATCACCGTACATCCGGGACATCATCCGCCTGGATGAACTGGTGGAACAGGCGCTCAAAGCCAACCCCAACACCCGTGAAAACCGGAAAGCAGTCCGGGAAGGCACGCTCTCCGCAGAAGAAGCGCAACAGCGCTACAAGGAATTGACAGATGAAATAGATGCCCTGACCGGCCACTATCTGGAAACGGGCTATCTCCGGAAAAACACGGGAAAACTCAGCTACGGCTCGGAAATAGGGGTGGCTGCCGCCAAATCCCTCAATAGCTTCTTCACCTCCGTCGCCGGCCATCATACGCTGGACGTTCTTCATGGACTGGGAATCAATCCACAATCCCAGTCATACAGAACCAACCTTCTGGAAATACCGGCAGGCGTCCTGTCCGGCAAAACCTTTGTCATCACCGGCACGCTCAGCCAGCCGCGGGACCACTTTGAACGGTTGATCGCCGAACACGGCGGAAAAGCCACAGGGGCCATTTCCAAATCCACCTCCTACCTGCTGGCCGGCAGCGGAGGCGGCTCCAAACGGGAGAAGGCGCTCAAACTGGGTGTTCCGGTCATTTCCGAGGAAGAATTCGGCAAGCTCATCGGCAACTGACAAGAGACCGTACAATACTCCTTACCGGATAAACGGTTCTTCCCAAAACGGGGAAACCGGAACCAGCATTTCCTGTATCCCGGTTTCCATCCGGTCCGGAAAGCCGCCCCTTCTCCGGAGCTATTGGAACAAAAAAAAGCACGGAACCGGGCATTTCAGAAAGCCCGGATTACCGGCCTTCCAGCCGCTTCTCCGCGAGGAGGCGCCATCCTGCCATCCCTTTTCTTCCGCTCCGCACGAAGAAAAAGCGGCCCTCCCGCCGGAAATCTCCGGAATACGGAAAAACGCGGCTTTCCATGAGCTTCTTCCCCTTTTCACTCCTGCCTTTTTCCTCCCCATCCTTCAGACAAAATTAATTCCCGGAGTATGCAAAAAACGCTTGCTACGAAACTCCATCTGCGCCCTAATGTCCGCATATGCTGAATCTGCCGAATACCATTACCCTGACGAGAATCGCGTTGGTGGTCGTCTTCACGGCAGTCATCAGCCTGGCGGCCCAACATCCCTGGGGATATCCGGCCGCGCTGATCGTCTTTGTGCTGGCCGCGTGCACGGACTGGCTGGACGGCTATCTGGCACGCCGCCTAAACCAGGTCACCACCTTCGGCAAGCTCATTGACCCCCTGGCGGATAAAATAGCCGTCTCCGCGGCTTTCATCTACCTGACGGCCGCCGGGCTGTGCCCGTTCTGGGTCACCATCATTATCATCAGCCGGGAATTCCTGGTCACCGGCCTGCGCCAGATCGCCCAGGACCACGGAGTCATCATTCCCGCAGGAACCTCCGGAAAATGGAAAACGGCCTTCCAGCTGGCCTTCTGCATCGGCTGCCTGCTGGCGCTGACCTGGGTGCACACGCCGGAATACATTCCGTCCATCCTGTCCCCGGTGGCCTCCCTCTGCCACTGGCAGGGCGACGGAATCACCAATTTCCTGTATCAATTCACACTCTGGGGCGCCGTCATCCTGACCGTGTACTCGGGAGCCGTCTACTGCGTGGGCGCACGCAAATTTTTACAGCGCTGAAATACAGTAGCTTAACGATCCCCTCACGTATTTGTCAGGTTTCCTTAAAGGAATATATTTCATTTTCCAATGGATTTTTTTTTGCTTAGAAAAGGTTATCTTCTTTCACTCATTCCCTGTGTGAGAAAACATGCGATATTCCTCTCCTCTCGCTCTTTGAATTCAGGATTACAACCTTGAATCCTTCAAGTTGTACTATCCGTTTTTCTGAAAGTGAATACTTTCATTGCTTTTAAACAATTTCACTTATCCTTGATATTGCGTTCTGCAAAAACATTAAGAGGATCGTCATGTTTAGCAGTAGGTTTGGAACCAATAGCCGCTTTCGATTTTCGTTTGGCAGCCTCTCCCCATAATTTTTCCAGAGAAATCGGATTTCCTCTTAAATCATATCGCCCAAGAGCAAAATTTTTACTGTCCAGGTCAAAATAGTAATTCCTATGATCATTCCTTGGATAACAAAGAGTTTTTTTACCCGGTGCAGAAGCAAAAAATTGCAATGAGCCTTCTTCGGAATTACGAAGTGAAATCTTTCCGTCTTGATCTAGCAAAATGAACAAGGAATAAAAAATACCCTTTCTTGCATCGTAGGTGTGCCATCGCGTCCACTCACCATCCCTTGTCCCACCTCTCATTCCGCCCAAACGGAGAACTCCGTCATCTCCCTGCTCAAAAAAAGTTTGCACAACATATAAATAATTTTTGCTGTCTTCCCTGTACCAGGCGACATATTTTACGTTATCCCCTTGATTTTCTCCTTTTCTATTTACACAAATACCAAATACAACTATTTTTTCATCATTCCCTGAGTATAAAGTATCCCATTGTTCAAGATATACATATCTTTCATCCAACGTATAGCGTGATTCCTGCATCACACTTTTCCACTCAGGTTCGTTGGCATATACGGGGGTAGGCAGGTATTCTCCGGTAAAAAGGTTTTTACGTTGGGAAATAGTTTTTTTCTTTTCTAAAATTTTATTCAGATACTTCAAATTAAATGAATTGTCTTCTTTCAAAAAATCCTTTGGATATTTGAAATGATATTCACTCACGTGTTTAAAAAGTGCATCAATAACATATTGATAGTATTTTACTCCCTCCTCAGGCGCGAGGCGTTTTTGCTTCGCTTCAGCAAGAAATTCGACAAAAGGATGGTTTCTTCCGTTCTTGCCAGAATCTGAAAGGTCAACTTTTCCTTCTCTGCTTTCCTTCTGCAGCTGATCATCCAGTAGCTGTTGATCGGTCTTCGAAAGTTTTTCCCACAAAATGGTTTTCACTTTTCCATCATTCACGAGCAAGCGAATTTTATTTCCTTCTCTTCCCTCATACGTTGCCTTCAATTGATGCCCCGTAACCGCCGTCCAAATTCGGGGTTTGCTTAAATCAACAAACTCTCCGCCTTGAGCAAAAGCAACCCAACAGCCACCGCAACACAAGGTCAACATCATCCAAAAAGGAAAAAATGCCTTTTTTATCGTCTTATAGTTCATAACTGTGGAAAAGAATTTAGATAAATGGAAATTAGACGGATTGAGAATCCGCTATCATATTTATCTGCCACCACAAAAAATACGATATACACAATACTCGAAGTACTATCCATAAAAGATATACACAAAATCTATCAACCACTAATATTTTTTCTTTCCCAACTACACCAAGCGAATAGACAACAAAGTAACATACAAAGAACAATTTATGCTTGACGCGGATTCTCAACCCGCATTTTCATTTAACCACACTTAAAATCAAGTGGGTGGAAGAAACTTCCGTAACCGCACAACATGGCTCCGGATGACAGCGGCAGCCGACTTATCAGAGTTTTCGGCAGTACCGGGAAATGGAGCCATAACGCCTAAAATGTTTTTATTTCTCTTGACGGCTCCCTTCCACCGTGCTTTTATGGATTTGTTCCCGCCGAATGGAAGCTTGGTTGTTCATTTGATGGTCATTGCGGTTGGCGGGATACGGGCGTCTCCGTATTGATTCTTTCAGTATCGCTTCCGGCGGATTTTTTCCCTGCCATTTTGTGATTCCGTCAGTTCACTGCAGCCGGGACGCATTCACAGACAAAGAAATCAATATGGTATCCACCACATTCAGGGAGCTTGGCTTGTCGGCTCCCATTCTCCGCCAACTGGAGAAACTGGAGTACAAGACCCCCACCCCCATTCAGGCCGCCTGCATCCCCATGCTGCTGCAGAAAAAGGACCTGATGGGACTGGCGCAGACCGGTACGGGAAAAACCGCCGCCTTCGCCCTGCCCCTCATTCAACACTTTTCCGAACATCCCGCCAAACCCCGGCCACGAAAGGTCAGGGCGCTCATCCTGAGCCCCACCCGGGAGCTGGCTTCACAGATTCACGACAACATCACGGCGTATGCCAAGGGACAGAACCTGTCCACGGCCGTCATCTTCGGCGGCGTGGGGTATGCCCCCCAGTTCCGCAAACTGGCGGCGGGCCTGGACATTCTGGTTGCTACGCCGGGCAGGCTGATCGACCATCTGGAACGCCAGACCGTCAATCTGGACCAGGTGGAAACCCTGATTCTGGATGAAGCCGACCACATGCTGGACATGGGCTTCGCCCCGGCCCTGAAAAAAATCGTGTCCAAAATTCCCCGGCAGCGCCACACCCAGATGTTCTCCGCCACCATGCCGGACAACATCCGGCAACTGGCCCAGGCCTTCCTCCAGGAACCGGAAACGGTCATGGTCACGCCTCCCTCCGCCACGGCGGACCGGGTGGAACAATCCCTCTGCATGGTCCGCTCCCAGGCGGACAAAAGGCCCTGCACGCTGGACCTGCTGGAACAGCGCCAACATCCGGGACGCACCCTCATCTTCACCCGCACCAAGCACGGAGCCAACCGGCTGGCCTCCTTCCTCACCGGCAGGGACTATCCGGCCTCCGCCATCCACGGGGATAAAAGCCAGGGTACGCGGGAGCGCATGCTCCGCGAATTCCGCTCCGGGGAAACGCCCATTCTCGTCGCTACGGACATCGCGGCCCGCGGCATCGACGTCAAGGACGTCCAGCTCGTCATCAACTATGACCTGCCGGCGGAATCGGAAGTTTACGTACACCGCATAGGCCGTACTGCCCGCGCCGGAGCCGACGGACAGGCGATTGCCCTGTGCGCTCCGGATGAAGTCGGAAAGGCCCGGGATATCCACAAAATGCTCGGACGCGTCCTTCCCGTGCATGCCTCCAGCACGGAACTCCCGGCAGAACTGCTGACCGTTCCCGGTGCTGACAGGAGGCAGAAAAATTCCGCCCGGGAAAACGGTGCCCCCTCCCGCAGGCAATCACGTAACGGATACAGCCGCAGCCGTTCACGCAGATAGTGAAAGGACGCCGAAAGAACCCGGATTTTAACCATTCAAAAAAATGTTTGAACGCAATCCGGGGGAAAACGGTCTCACTTGCTACAGACGGTCCGCCGGGCCGTTGCAGCCGGGAAACCCAAACCAAGGTTTCACTCATGAAAATCCTGTCGTTAATCACTAAAACGCTGTGCGCGGGCACCATCAGTTCCCTCGCCTGCCAGGCCGCCGTTCTGGCTTACGCGGATGAAGTGCCCTCCACCTTCGTGGAAGGCAAGCATTCCCCGGAAGTAGCCAGTTACGTGCAGAGCATCGCAGGCGTGGCGCTGGCATCAGGAATTCATGATTATGACGAGAACGCAACCAACAGCTATCAAGTGCTTGCCCAGGTGCTCAACAGCGGCAATGTCACCAACCTGCCGGACGACCTGAAGCGGGCCATTGAGATGCTGACCAGCTACGTTCCCGACCCGAATGCAACCATCCAGCCTATCCTGACCAAACAGCAGATAGAGCGCATGGAACACATGGCGGACCGGATCGAAAACCTTATTGAGGAAAAATACGGGGTGGACCTGGAAGACTGCATGAAAATCATGCAGCATGCGCTGGCTCCTTCCATCCCCGCCATCCTCCGCTCCTGTGACATGGAAGGCGCCAAACTGCCGACCACCACGGTTTTCCGCCCCAAGCTGGGCAAGGCGCTGAGTGAAGCCTACGCCAAACTCGCCGCGCCAGCACTTCCCGCCGCCAAGGCGGATTGACCGAACCATCAAAGACGACCGGGAAGATAATCCCGATTCTACGGCATGCGGAACCCGCGACAGGTTCCCTTACTGAATAAGCCGAAAGAAACGGGATGATCTCTCCGGCCGCCTGGAACGGCCCCGCCGCCGCACCGGCGACCACGCAACACTTTCCGGATGTCTCCGATCCAGAGCCGATCCTTCGGAACGCGGTGCCCATGATGCACCCATTTCATTCCCAAGCAACGGCCTGCAACATCGGAACAACCGGGTGATGCACCCCCAAAGGCCCTGTCCACGCACCGCGGAAGGACGGGGCCTCTTTTATTTCCTGAAGTGCCTCCTTTCACCCGTATTCGTCCCCGGCTTGCGCCTCTTCCCGCTCCCGTGGAAAACAGCGGTGAAACTCCTCTGCCCTCCCCACTGTTATTTAAAAAGCCGTGGACTTTTTGCATCATTCGTGAAAGAAAGATTTTCAAAACCCGGTATCTATGGCAACCTGAGGATTCCATCCTCCCTCACATACTATTCATTCATGGATACTTCATCATCACGTCGTCGTTTCCTCCAGACCCTGGGTCTGGCTACAGGAGCTCTGGCTGCCGGTTCCCTTGCCAACGCGCAGGAAGTAGAAGCCCTGGCTCCCAAAAAAATCATCATCCCCGATCCGAACAACATCGGTCCCATGACCACGTGGCCCGCACGCAAGCCGGGCGCCCAATACATGGGCGGATTCCGTGCCCCCAAACTGGACAAAGTCCGCGTGGCCTTTGTCGGCGTGGGCGAACGCGGCTCCATGCACGTCGCGCAAATGGCTGTCATTGAAGGCGCGGAAGTCGTCGGCATCTGTGACTTGTACGAAGACTGGGCCAAGCGCAACGCGGACCTCGTGGAAAAGAAGACGGGCAAGCGTCCCCCCATTTTCACGAAGGGACCGGAAGACTACAAGCGCATGATGAAGGAAGTCAAGCCGGACGCCGTCATCGTCTGCCCCAGCTGGGAATGGCACTGCCGCGTCACCTGCGACGTGATGAAAATGGGCGCCCACGCCTTCGTGGAAGTGCCGATGGCCGTCTCCATCAAGGAACTCTGGGAAATCGTGGATACTTCCGAACAGACCCGGAAGCATTGCATGATGATGGAAAACGTCAACTACGGCCGTGAAGAACTCATGTACCTGAACATGGTGCGCCAGGGCGTCATCGGAGACCTCCTGTACGGAGAAGCCGCCTACATTCACGAACTGCGCGGCCAGATGAAGCAGGTGGAGCGCGGAACCGGTTCCTGGAGAACCTACCACTACGCCAAGCGCAACGGCAACGTGTACCCCACGCACGGCCTCGGCCCCGTGGCTCAGTACATGAACCTGGCCCGCAAGGACGACTGCTTCGGCAGGCTCGTTTCCTTCTCCAGCCCGGCCCTCGGCCGCGCCGCATATGCCAGGAAAAACTTCCCGGCGGACCACAAGTGGAACAAGCTGGACTTCGCCTGCGGAGACATGAACACCTCCATCATTAAAACCACCATGGGCCGCACCGTTCTGGTGGAATGGGACGAAACCAGCCCCCGCCCCTACTCCCGCCTCAACCTCATCCAGGGCACCCTGGGCACGCTGGCCGGCTTCCCGACCCGCGTGGCCGGTGAAAAACTGGGCAACGGCAACTATCACGAATGGATTGAAGGCAATGAAAAGCTGGCGCCCATCTTTGAAAAATACGAGCACCCGCTCTGGAAGCGCGTCGGCCCGCTGGCCCTGAAAATGGGTGGCCACGGCGGCATGGACTTCGTGATGCTTTTCCGCATCATTGAATGTCTCCGCAACGGCGAACCCATGGACCAGAACGTCTATGAAGGGGCCTTCTGGTCCTCCGTTTCCGAGCTTTCCGAATACTCCGTGGCCCAGGGCGGCATGCCCCAGGTATTCCCGGACTTCACCCGCGGCGACTGGAAGACGACCGCCCCGCTCGGCATCGTGCAATAATTAAGCATTACCTGTCTTTTTACAACAAGGCTGTTCCGTTTACGGCGGAACAGCCTTTTTTGCAGGTCCCGGCCGCAAATCGGTTTAATGCCTTCCCTTCTCAAACAGGTTCGTCCGTTGTTCTTCCTCCCTGCTGCCTGTCTTCTCCCGGACAACCGTTCCAGTTTTGACAGACACACCCTCGCGACCACCTTTTTTCATCCAGACGGTCCCCTGTTCTCCGGCAGCATAACTCCGTCCGGAATCCGGCGCCGTTCACGGTATCTTCTCCAGCCCCGGTTCAAAGCATCCTGCAATATTTGAACCCGGCACTTGAAAAAGCCGCTCCCTCCCGTCCGAAAGCCGTCGAACCACCGCCCCTACTTCTCTTTAACGGCAACTCCCGGCGTCAACGCATAAGTCTTTTCCTCCCCATTGAAGAACACCTTGACGGACTGGGCGGCGGGAGAGGACAGGCTGAACTGTGTCACCCTGCCGCCTTTCCAGGCCATGTCCACGGAAATATTGCCGCGGGCTTTCAGCCCCCGGACGCTGCCGTCCTTCCACGCTCCGGGAAGTGCCGGCAGCAAATGCAGCCGCCCCGTATGGGATTGGAGCAGCATCTCGGCAAAACCCGCCACGATGCCCATGGTACCATCCACCTGCATGGGCGGATGCGTGGTGAACAGGCTGTCCATCATGCTGTAGCGGATCATGCCCTGAATCATCTCGTACGCCTTCCGTCCGTCCAGAAAGCGCGCCCACAGATTGGTGCGCCATGCCCAGGTCCAGGAACGGCGGGAATCACCCGTCGTTCCGCGCGCCAGCAGGGACTTGCGCGCGGCTTCCGCCCATTCCGGCGTCTTTGCCGGACTGATCTGGCTGCCGGGATAGACGGCAAACAGGTGGGAGGTGTGCCGGTGGTGCGGGTCCCAGGAACCGCTGCCCGGCTTTCGGTCGATCATCCATTCAAGCAGCATACCTTCCTCCCCCACCCTGGGCCCTACCAGCAGGTCCCTCTTGGCGGCCAGTTCCTTTCTCCACGCCCGGTCCACATCCAGCACCTCGGCAGCCTGCACGGTGTCATGGAACAACTCCCACACGATCTGCTGGTCATGGGCACAGCCGTCTTCCTTCGGCCCGTGTTCCGGAGACCACCCCATGGGAGCCGCCAGCATGCCTGCCCTGATATCCTTCAAATCACGGGAAACCACCTCCGGAGTCACTTTTTTGTCCTCCGTCCTGAAATTGCTTCCTCCCTCATTCATCACCTTCAACTGGCTTTCCCAGAACTGGCAGATCTCCTTCATCATCGGATAGGCCGTCGTCTTCAGGTAATCCCGGTCCAGCGTAAAAAGGTAATGTTCCCACAGATGCAGGGCATACCAGGCGGAAGCGGGCTTGTTCCACTTGAACCCCTGGCCGCCGAAAATATTCTGGGCGGTTCTGCTCGTCCACCCCGGAGCGGGAGTTCCGGACGCCGCCTTGAATTCCGCCGTCTCCCGGGTAATCCTGCGCGCCGCGGGCGCCATCTCCCTGATATAACGCACCAGTGGCTCATAGCATTCCGGCAGGTTGGCGGGCTCCACGCCCCAATAACACATCTGGATATTGATATTGTTGTGGTAATCGGAATCCCACGGCGGAATCAGGCTGTAATTCCAGAGCCCCTGCAGGTTGGCGGGCAAATTGCCCGGCTGGGAGGAGGAAATGATGACGTAGCGGCCAAAGTTGAAAATCAATTCCTCCAAATCAGGGTCCGGAGATTCCGTTCCCTCGTTCACAGCCTTTTTATACTTCTTCAGGCGTTCGTCGATGGGAAGTCCGGCCGTGGCGTCCTCCGTTTCTCCTAAATCTAGGGAAACCCGGTTGTAAAACTTTCCATAGGCCAGCAGGTGATCCCGCTTCATTTTCCCGGAAGGCACCTTGAGCGCCCGCGCCAGAACGGCGTCGTTCCTTTTCCGCGGAGATTCGCCCTTCCAATTCCGGGCGGCATCCAGGACATAATCCGTGGCCAGGGAGACCAGCACACGGCAGGAATCCGCCTTTTCCACAACGACAGCACCGTCGGAAGCCTTAACGGTTCCCCCCTTGGGAAGAATGGCGATGCGGCCTTCATACGCCAGCCCGTTCTTCAACTTGCCCTGGATCAGAATCATGCCCCGTCCTCCTCCGGCGGTGGACGTAATCCGGTCCTGCGGATGGAGAGTTGTCAGCCGGAAGACAGCATCCACGGAACGGGGTTTGTCCCCTTCCACCGTCATGGAAATCACCTGATGGGGAATGCTGGCAAAATATTCCCTCCTGTAACGGACATCCCCCGTGGAATAGGACACGGAGGCCAGCGCCCTGCCCACGTCAAGCTCCCTCCTGTAATCCTTCATTCCATCCGCAGCCGGATAAGTGATTTCCAGCGTTCCAAACGGCTGATAAGACCCGAATTTCAGGGAATCCGGCCCCTTGTCCTTGGCTTCCGAACTGCAAAAGCCGCCCGACCACATGCTGATCTCCGTCAGTTCCAGATGGTCCTTCCCCAGGCCGCCATAAATAAGCGCGCCTATTCTTCCATTGCCGATGGGGGTGGCATCCTTCGCCCACGACGTATCCCCCGTCCCTTTCTGGGGCCGCGTCTCTTTCCATTCGGCCGGACGGCTGAACCAGAATCGGGAGGATTTCCACCCTCCACCGCCGTCCTCGGCATGCAGAACAGACGCGTGCAGGAAAACTCCGGAAGCCAGAAAAAAAAGCGGGCGAAAGTTGAACATGGAAGTTGTCCTTTACCATAGGGGACAGTATTTCAGCAAGCCTATTCGTCCCACTGCGCGAAATGCATTTCCCATGACGGCCAAAGACGCAATTCCGTGAAATTTCTCCCGTCCCGCCGTTCGTAAGTATGTCTGAGGAACGCATCCCAGGCACAGCCATCTTCCGACATCTCGCCCCGAAGCGGAAGGCCGTTCCCCTACAACACCCATCCGCCCCGCCATGCTTTCCTACTGCACCAATATCCACCCCGCCGAATCCTGGGCGGAAACCATGGAAGCGCTCCGACTCCATGTGCCGCGCATCGCCAGTGAACTCTCCTCTCCCCTCCGCAACCAGCCTTTGGGTATCGGCCTGCGCCTGTCGGCGCGGGCGGCGAGGGAACTGCTGGAATCACCTGAGGCTGTTGATTCCCTGAAAATCTGGCTGAATGACAACCACGCACGGGTGGAGACCCTCAACGGGTTCCCCTACGGCAACTTTCATGGAGAACGGGTGAAGGAGCGCGTCTTCCAGCCGGACTGGACCACTCCGGAACGCTTTGAATATACCTGCAACCTCTTCCGCATCCTGGCCCTCATCGGCGATGAACGGGCCGACACGCTGACCGTCAGCACGCTTCCCGCATCCCACAGCTGGTTCCACGCGGATGAAGAGCGGATTTTCGCGCGGCTGGAAGCCATGAGCGGATTCCTGGACGCGCTGAGCAGACAGACGGGACGCCTCATGCAGCTCGGCCTGGAGCCGGAACCCTTCGGCCATTTTCACGACACATTCGGGGCCATTCGCTTCTTTGACAACCTGCGCAACCGTTCCCGCCGCCCGGAACTCATCGAACGCCACATAGGGCTGACCTACGATACCTGCCACTTCGCCATTCTTCGGGAAGAACCGGATTTCACCCTCTCCGCCTGGGAGGAAAACAACATCGCCCTGTGCAAGGTCCAGCTCTCCAACGCCCTGGAATTTCACATGAACGAACTGGAAAGCCTGGACCTTCTCCAGGAATTTGACGACGGAGTCTATTTCCACCAGACCAGCATCCGGCACGGAAACCACACCATGCTTTTCCCGGACATGCCGAATGCCCTGGCCTACGCGCGGGATTATGCGGAGGAAACACGGAACTCCGTCTGGCGCATTCATTACCACATTCCCCTGTACGCGTCTCCGGAACCGCCTCTGAAAGACACGGGGTCTTTCATCGCCAAAACACTGGACTACCTGCACTCCCATCCCTCCCTCCGCCCCCATCTGGAAGTGGAAACCTACACATGGAGCGTCCTTCCGGATCACATGAAAATTCCCCTGGCCTCCCAAATCGCACGGGAAATGAACTACATTGCCGCGCTTCAGCATTCATGACATCCCCATACACATACGCCGTAAAACTTTCCGGAGGCCTGTTGCTGGCCGCCGTCCTGTCGTCCTGCACCCTGTTTCCGTCCTCCCCCGGCGGCCCGGACACCCCCCGTTCCCTGGCGGAACGCATGGAACGCCATACGCAAGTCCTGCAAAAAACCATAGGCCCCAGAAACTCCCGCCAGCCCAAATCCATGGAGGCGGCCGCCAAATACATTGAAAACAACTTCTCGGACATGGGGTATGCCGTGACGCTCCAGCCCATCACGGGCGGCAATTCCAAAAAGGAAGCCGCCATCTACAACATTGTGGTGTACAAGCCCGGCCTCTTCTCCGACAACCAGAGCATTGTGGTAGGGGCCAATTACGACTCCGACGAGCGCTTCAACAACGGCAGCGGAGCGGCCGTGCTGATGGAAACGGCCAGGGACCTCAGGGACATTGCGACCAACCACAACATCTACTTTGTAGCCTACGCCAACGGGGCGCAGTCCGCGGGGCAATCCGGTCCCTCCGGAGCCGGCGTGCATGCCAAAATGCTGAGCGGCCTCATCGGAGCCTCCAACATCCTGGGAATGATCAACCTGGAACCCCAGAAAACCGCCGTTCCCGGAGAAGGGGAGCAAACGAAAGAAGTCGAACCCCAGACACCGGTCCTGTTCCTGACCACTCCACGCGGACAGGAATTTGCCGCGCAATGCGCAGCCCCCTTTGCAAAAAGCTGGGAACAGCCGCCCTCCACCCTTCACCGGAAAACAGCGGCCATCAACAGCAATGACCGCCATTATGCGGCCCTGGACATCCCCACCCTCTCCTGCAAATGCGAATACAGCGTCACGGACTCCCGGACAAAGAACTATGTGCAGGCGCTGACGGACATGATCCACCAGGTGGCGGACAACGACGTATCCAAAACGGACAAGCAGCCGGACGCCGCCCAAAAGCCGAAACAGCCCTGACCGGGAAGGAACGCTTCTGAAAGCCACCCTCTTTCATGAATTATCCCCCTGCGGGAAAACATGTTTCCGCCCTGCTCCGGCGGGGTACTACTCCTACCGGGACGCCCTGCCCGCCCGGTGTCCCCCTACGATCAGCACGGGCATGTACAGCAGGGCCACCAGGGCAATGACCAGCGGCATCCAGTTGTCCGAATAACGCTGCATCAGGAACGACGTCAGGGAAGGACCGGCCAGCGTCCCCACGGAATAGCTCAGCAGCAGGAGCTGGTTCATCGTCACCAGCTCGTCGCGGGAGGCTTCTTCGCATCCCCAGGCCATGGCGATGGGATACAGGGAAAAACCCGCCAGGCCGAGGGCGACCAGGGAGGGGGCCATCAGTCCGCCCCTGGCCATCAGGCCGGCGCAGGCGGCTATCACCAGCAGGGACTGGCACTTCATCACGAAGGCGCGCCCGTACCTGTCAGACAGCCGCCCCATGGGCCATTGCCCTAGAATGGCCGCGGCAATCAGCAGGGCCATCCAATACCCCACGGAGGAATGGCTCATGCCCTGGTGTTTCAGGAACAGGGGCATCAGGCAGTAAATCGTTCCCAGAACCACGCCGGAAATCATGCAGCCCGCCACGCCCAGCACCACGCTGCGGCGTCTCAGCAGGGGCCGGATTTCCACGCGGGGGGAAAGCTCCCCGCTGCCGGCATCCGACTTCAAGCGGACGAACAACAGCGGAATCATGCCGGCGACGGACAATCCGCACACTTCGGAGACCACCACAACCATGTCGCTGGGGAACCAGCCGATCAGCAACTGGCCCAGCACGGTGCCCAGATAATAAACCACCATGTAGGAAGCCAGAAGAACGCCGCGGGTCTTCAGCGTTCCCGCCCTCAGCAGGGCGCTCTCCACCACCACCCAAACCAGGGCGCAGCTTGCTCCCGTCAAAAACCTGAGACCGCTCCAGGCAGCAACTCCGGAAACGGCCACCAGCAGGAGCGTGGACACGGCGCACAACACGCACGCGCAGCGGTAGCTGCCGTTGAACCCCGTCCTGCGTATCAGCCATCCGGCCATGAGCGTGCCGGCCAGGTTCCCCAGAAAAAAGAAAGACCCCACCATGCCCGTCTCCCACACGGCCGCATCCGCCTGCTCCATCCACAGCGGAACCACCGTATTCAGTACGGCGAACGCCACGGTCTGAAACAGCAAACCGAGCAGCAACAATGCAATAGGCCATGTAAATGTACGCATAACGATAAAGCAATAAAGGGAGGCGACTATATCACTAAAGCCGCGTCAGTCAACCGTTGCCTCCGCCAGAAACGGCAGTATCCGGCATGCCTTTTTCAATCCTCACAAAAACAACCTGCAATCAACGTGTTGAATCATCTGAAAACGCTCTTTAAAAACGTCATATCCCCTTGCGCAGGGAGGCGGGCAGAATCTTCATCTGTTCGCGGTACTTCGCTACCGTTCTGCGGGCGATATTCACCCCCTTCTCCTGGAGGGCGGCAGCCAGCCTGGCATCGCTGAGGGGCTTGGCCGGATTCTCCGCCGCGATCAACGCCCGCATCAACTCCTGGACAGCTCCGGAAGCGACCGAATTCTCCCCGGCGCCGGATGCGGCCTCACCGCCCGCGGAGAATCCGGAGCTGAAAAAGGACCTCAACTCCCTCATCCCCCACTTGCACAACAGGTATTTGTCACGGCAGGCGCGGGAAACGGTGGAAACATGCACGCCCAGCTCGACCGCAATCTCCTCCATGCCCATGGCCTTCAAATGGGACGGCCCGGCCCTGAAAAAGGCTTCCTGTTTCCGGACAATGGCCCGGGCCAGCTTGAGAATGGTCTCCTGCCTCATGTCCAGCGCGCGTATCAGTTCCTGGCCCTCCCGGAACGCCTTGCGGAGGTACTGGCGCAAATCCCGGCTTCCGGAACCTTCCGCCATCATCTCCATGTACTGTTCATTCATGGACAATTTCGGAAGGTATTCCGAAGTCAGCGTCACTTCCAGTTCACCGGAAGCCGACTCTTCCACGACCACATCCGGCAGAATATGCGGATTGCCACCCGGCGCATAGGCACAGCCGGGATCGGGGGTCAGGCTCCTGACAATTTCCAGGGCCGCCGCCACTTCCTCCGGTTCCGCACCCAACAGGAGAGCGGCCTCTCCATACTTGTGCGCCGCCAGCTCCCGCCAGCACCGTTTGACCAGACGGAACGCCAGCGACCGCTTCAGCCCGCGCTGTTCCAGCTGAATCAGAAGGGAATCCCTCAAATCCCGGGCCCCCACTCCGGGCGGGTCCATTCCTCTCAGCACCGCGAGAGCCTCTCCCATATCCTTCATGCTGAAACATTCCCTCTCTTCCAGTTCTTCCGGGGACTCCGTCAGAAATCCCCGGTCATCCAGGGAATCAATCAGCAGCAGCAGGGCTTCCCTGGACCGCCCGGTCAGTGCGGAATGAACCGCCTGGTCCATCAAATGGGACTTGAGAGACTCCGGAGCCACGACGGATTCATACATGAAATCCCGCCGGGCCGCGGCCTCCGCAGAAGGGTGTCCTTCAACCGTAAACTCGTTCCAGCCGTCATCCTTCATGTCGTCAAGGTCTCCGGACGGCTCATCGTCAAGGGCCTCCGGAGAAGCGTCCGGGACATCCTCCAGCAGAGGGTTCGTCTCCAGGGCCTGACGGATCAACTGCTTCAGCTCCAGAGAGGAAGCCTGGAGAATCTGCATACCCGTCTGCATGGACTGTCCCGCCACCATCTGGCGCGTCATTCCGTGCTGCAGGGACACCTCGCTCATACCGGGACAAACTACACCAGCCGCCGAATTCTGGCAAGGGGGAAGGGACCCGCACACAATGTGCCTCATCCATGGAAATCAAAAAAAACCACCTGTTTGGCGCAACATTTTTCCCGGATTTCCGTATCATTAGCATATGAGGAATTTACATGCACTTGTCCTGGCCTGCCTGGCGCCCTGTCTCGCCCTGTCCGCCCTGGCGGACGCCCCGTCCCCTCTGTCCCCCATTTCCCGGGAAGGGACGAAAAGCTGGAAAGACCGCTACGATCAACAGGTGGAGCAGCTCAGGAACAATCCCTGCGGCGTCCTGTTCCTGGGGGATTCCATTACGGACTACTGGGACCGGGACGGAAAACAGGCATGGGATAAGATGTTCAAACCCTACCATCCCTGCAACTTCGGCATTTCCGGGGACCAGACTACCAACCTGATCTACCGCATCACTCATTCCGGCATGCCGGCACAGACGGATCCCAAACTGTGCATCGTCATGATCGGCACCAACAACACCGGACATTTCAAGGGAGGGGAAGACCCGGAAAAAACGGCCATCGGCATCCTGGGGGCGGCGCAGCACCTGCTGGTGCGCTTCCCGGACACGCACGTACTGCTTCTGGGAATTTTCCCCCGCGGCAGCGGCCCGCAAGACAAGCTGCGCCAGCACAATGATAAAATCAACGCCATTGTGGCGCAATGCAAACTGCCCCGCACCACTTACGTCAACATCAACAAGCGTTTTCTGGACTCCTCCGGCAGGCTTCTGCCCGGCATCAGCAGGGACAACCTGCACTTCACGGAAAAAGGCTACGCCATCTGGGCAGACGCCGTACTCCCCTACATCAAGAAATACTGCAGGCCGTAAGGGAAGCTTCCAAGGCAGTGCCGCCTGCTGCTGCCAGCGCGGCCTTGCCTCCTTCCTTTTCCCATCCTGCCTAAAGCATCAGCGGCAGATGGAATCACCCCTTTTGCGGATGACAGGAAAACCATGAAGGCCGGGTGCCCGAATGCCGGGAGCTGCCGGGTCCGGAGGGATGGAAACCTCCACGGAAACGGCCCTGGAGAATCCTTTGAAAAAACTCTCCATCCATGGGGGAAAACCTGGCGGAGGCGCCCGCAAGGCAGGCCGCATCTCCAGGCCGGAAAATCGGAAAAACATTGATTTTTTCTCCATCTGCCCCTAAATTCCCCCTCCCTTCATGAATCCGGCTGATTTACTCTTTCTGGCATTTGCGCTATCCGTGGACGCCTTTGTAGTAGCCTTCTCCTTCGGCCTGATCATCAAGAAAAACCGGTTCCGCAACGGCATGGAAATATCCCTGGCCACCGGGGGCGGCCAATTCCTGATGCCCGTGCTGGGCTTCTTCCTCACGGGAACCGTACACGGCTACATAGCGGAATGGGACCACTGGCTGGGATTTGCCGTCTTCACCATACTGGGGATCAACGTCATCCGGGAGGGCAGGAACCACAGGACGAACAAGGAACTGCCCGACGTCTCTTCCCTGACGGCCTTCACCCTGCTGGGCGTCGGCATAGCCACCAGCATAGACGCCCTCGTAGCGGGCATCAGCATTTACCTTTCCTCTGTCCAATGCGGGGCCTCCCCGCCGTTCCACGCGGTATTCCTACCCGCGGCAGTCATTGGAACCACCACCTTCCTCTGCACGGCTGCCGGCTTTTTCCTGGCCCGCAAACTGCACCGGTTCCCCTCTTTCCATCTGGAAGCTGGTGCGGGAATCATCCTCATCGGCCTGGGAGTGAAAATGCTCTGCGACCATATGTGCTGACCCCCGGAATGGCGGAGGTTTTTCATTCCATCACTGAAAAAAACGCTCTTATCCAACCGTAATAAGCCGGAAAAGGAACTGGTACCGCGCACCCTTTTCTGCTATTCTTGTAAAAGCTTTTCCACATGAATATTTCACATCTCATTCTCTGTACCTCCCTGCTTGCCGCGCCCATCTGCGCGGCTCAGGACTTTACGGAACCGGAAGCGGCAGCTCCGGTCGTTGCCAGTCCCCTGCCTTCCTCCATGGCTCAAAAAATTTCCTCCGGCGACTTTGCCGGCCTGCAAACGGAAATCAGGGAAGCCCTGCAAGCCGCCGGCGAACAAACCAAAGCCACACAGAAACTGCTTCAGGATAACAAATACCGGCACCTGCTGGACATTCACGAGCTGCTGCGCGTTACGGGACCGGACAACATGAAAGCCATCTTCTCCAAAAGCCCCCAGGATGCGGCCTTCGTCAAGGCATTTCTGCAAGACCCGGGGTGGATGGAACTCTACCTGGGCGCGGGCCTCATTCCGGAAAACTCCCCGACCGGCATCCAAATTCTTTCCGATATCTGGAAAGCCGACGGCAAAAGCCCGGACTTCCGCACCTACCAGTCCCTAGCTACGGGAATCGCCTCCGTCTTCTCCACGGGTCCCTTCGCCGGAAAACTGAAGGCCAACTCCGCCAACTGCAACCCCGTGCGCCGCTACCAGATCTTTAAAAAACTGCATCAGGAAAACAAGCTGCACCCCGGCTTCATCAAGCTGCGCCCGTGGGAAATCCGCTTCGTCACCGGCATCCATTGGGACGACAAATCCTATGAATGGCTCAACGAGCACATCAACCTGCCCTGGCGGCGCTACACGGACGCCTGCTGGGCCGCTCCCTATACGGGCAACAACTTCTTTGGAGACACCATCCAGGGCCCCCTCTTCTACGTCCCGTGGCGTGACTCCAGCGGCGAGGCGGAAAACACCCGGACCATCGGCGGCGTCTGCGGCGGCCTCTCCCACTTCGGGACCATGGCGGCGCAGGCGCACGGCATTCCGGCCTATCCCGTGGGCCAGCCCGGCCACTGCGCCTATGCGGTGCGCGTGAAGCGCGGACAATGGAAAGGCGGTTTCGGCGGTCCGGACGGCGGCATGCACAACCACATCTTCGGCAGCGAGGCGCCTACCTCCTACCTGCTGATGGAAGCCGTTTTTGCGGACAATGAAAAAATAGACCTGGCGTACCAGTGGGCGTACCAGGCCCGGCTTGACGAAATCCTAGGCAACAAGGACAAGGCCATCCAATCCTGGCAGGAAGCGCTCAAACAAACGCCCCTCCATCCTTTCTTCCGCACGGAGCTTCAGCGGCTTCTTCTGGAAAAACAGGGCATGCAGCCCATCGACTGGTACGTGTACGCCAAGGACGCCCTCTCCCACTACAAGGGCAACGGATTCGCCGCCTTTGGCATCCTCAAGGACGTACAGAACAAATTCCTGATGGACATTCCCCCTGCGGACCGCATTGCATGGTTCCGGGACCTGCATGAAACAATCGCCGCCACTCCCACCTCATGGGCGGTAAAATTCCAGCCTGTGCTGGACTCCCAGTCCGCCTTCCTGACCACGCCGCAGGAAAAGGCGGCCTATCTGGAAACGGTTCTCTCCACCCACCTGAAAACGGGAGACGGCACCAACTTCGGCCAGGCGCTGGAATGGGCCGTCAAAACCTTTGTGGAAAACGGGCAGGCGGACACCTTCTCCAGCGCGTTCGCCAAGGTGGCCCAGCAGGCGGGCGGCAATGGAGCCTCCGGCTCCGCTCCCGATCCCAAAAAGTTGAAGGAAGCGTATGGAAAGGCCATTTACGCCACGGAAGTGGCACGCTCCATTCCGGCCTTCCAGACTCTGAGCAAAGCCGCGGCTTCCTTCTCGGACGCCAATACTTCCTCCAACACCGTTAATACACCTGTGCCCCAGGACTGGAAGCTCGTCCCCGCCGACGGCATGGTCAGGTGTTCCACCACCTGCCAGTGGGACAGCCCGTGGGACCACATCAACCTGCTGCGCCCGTGCGGCGGCTCCCACCACACGGACAAGGAAGCCAATCCGAACGTTATTGTGGAACTGAAAAACGGCGTGAATCTGGCGGGACTCATCATCACCAAGCGCAACGGCAATGAAGACCGCATGAAAAAGATGGAAGTCTCCACCTCCACGGACGGCGCCACCTGGTTCCCCCTGGCTTCCACGGACAACATGTCCAAGGAATGGGTAGTCACCGCTCCGGAAGGCACCAGGGCAAAATGGATCAAGGTGGAAGCCAAAAACGCCCAGCCCGAATTCATGCACCTGCGCCACATCCTCGTTTACGAAAAGTAACATCAACCACTCTCCGCCACTCACTCCATGTTTTACAGCATCACTACACTCCCCCGCCTTCTGGCGGCGGCCGTCATCCTTGCGGCGCCTCTTCAGGCCGCCCTGCCCGCCTACCATGCCGTCAAGGATGAGGCAAAAACCGTCAACAAATACATGATCGTCGTCTGGGCCGGCACGGACTGGTCTCCCAAGTCACGGGAAGTCACGCGCGCCGCGGAACACCTTTCCAAAAGCTCCGCGGAACCTGTTCTCTGGTGCGTCCAGGACGAGCGGGAGGAAATGACGGAAGAAGAAAAGAAACTGCCCAAGCCGCCCGGTGCCGTCTGGAACATTCCCGCCATCCAGGTAGTCTCCCCGGACGGCCACACGGTATTCCTTTCGGAAGGCGTTTCCAGAGACACACTGCCCGCCGTCGTGAAACAGGCGGTGGAAGCCGTCAAGCAGCAGAACAAGGCCAATGCGCTGTGGGAAAAAGCCGCTGCCGCCTCCGGAGCTAACGCGGCCGCCCTGTACGGGGAAGGCCTTCAGCAGCTCCCGCCCTATGCGGCACGGGAAAGAAAAGACATTCTGGAAAAAATCAGAAAGGCGGATCCGGAAGATACCCGGGGCATGCACTTCAAATACACTTTCAACCACTTGCCCTACATTGAAAAAATCCAGAGGATGGTGAACGACTCCGCCAAGGACGGCGGCCAGAAGGACTACAAGGCCGCCCACGCCTATGTGGACAAGCAGCTTAAAATACCGGGCATGACTCCCCTGCAGAAACAACAGGTCATGGCCGCCAGATTCTGGCTCTACCGCAATGAGGGGAAAAAGGATCTCGCCCTGAAAACCCTGACAGACATCGCCCGCATCTCCCCCAAGACACTGATGGGCGTGGGAGCGCAGAGCTACTACCGTTACCTGACGGAACCCGTCACTCTCAAGGAACCGCGCATCACGGGCTACTATCTCCGCCCGGAAATGACGCCTACCCGCGTCAACATTGCCGGCATGCTCAACGGCCCGGGCAATTACAAAATAACCTTCAAGATGAACAGCGGCGGATGCAGCATCCGCAATCCCCGTTTCATGAGGGGTACGCGCGTTGTCAGTGAACTGCCCCGTGACCAGCAGGACAAAAATGGCAGGGAATTCATCCTGCGCCTCTCCGGCTCGGAAAAACCGGACCTGGTCTTCGACTGCCAGGGCCACGGCTGGTTTGACGTGGACTGCGACATCATCGTTACCAAGGAATCCTGATACCCTGGCATCCGAGTCAATTAAAAGAGCTGTTCACATTACTTGTGGACGGCTCTTTTAATTGATACCTTAATCTATTTTTGATCTACTTAACACTTACCATGTAAGTAACATCTCTGAGCATCACATCTTCTCGGAGTATTATTTACTGCTACTCATAATGTTTCAAATGTGCATCTTTATTGCAACAGATATAGACAATATGAACTGGTAAAAAACCTCATTCATTTTTCGTACGTTAGTACCAATGTTAAATCCATCATCATCTTTCACACTAAGAGTATCTCACTCCGATTTTGCTTGAACATCATCTTCTTCCATCAATTCGTGTCGTTCATTATCATCGTTCTTGATATGAAATGCAAATGCAACATCGCTATCGGCATATCTTCTCCATTAAACATATCCAATACATCTTCAATGCCACCATCACCCATTGCAAGTTGATCAAGATGATCGCATCGGCTTCTACTTTTACCTCACTCCGTATGAAATAGCCCAAGAAGCTATCGTAGTCGGTATTATTTTATTTCATTTTTTTGCATCTTATATTGCTTATATAACTCAAATCTATTTTTAGACTTGGTAATTTCATACGACTTTTTCTTCATTTCATCAACTGACATTGGTGGCTCGGAAGAAGAACCGGGCAAATATGATTTCCATTCTATACCCAATAATTTCATATCAAAAATTTCTAAAGGAGTAAACGGAATTACACGCGGACTTTTCGGAAAAACTAAAGAAGAACAATAAATACCGCTTAGACGTTCCTGTTTATTAAACCAAGACTTTGCCATCAGCTCTTCCATGGCATTTCTTTCTTCTTGATTCCATAAATTCAAATGCCATCGCATAAATTTAATAGTATCTAATTTTTCTCCATTTTTAACAGCAGTCCGGTAAATATATGTTTTCAATGCCTCACTTCTTGAGGCATCGTTAGCATTTGCAGGAATTTTAGCAACGTTATCAAAAATATTAATTATTCCTTTTGTAGTTTCTTCTCCATTGATGGAGGGAGGTTTCGGATAGATATTACAATATTGACGGGAGGGATGTTCTCGGACATGTTTGTTTCCTTTTCCATCCAAGAGTTTTGTCACAAAAATACCGTTTAAAATAGTATTAAAAGAATTATTCTTACAAATTCTGATCGCATAAAGACATCCACCTTTGGCAAGGAAAGATTTATAAACACCTGAGCGTGTGAAGAAATTAACTCGGCTTCTTGCAAGAACAGGATATTTAGTCAACTTGGAAATATCACCTTTTTCAAGAGTATCTTTTAACTCATAATTATTATTAGGTGATTCCATAAGGGGAAATTTCCTGACCTCTATCAGATAATCGCGCAAAGCCGGATTTTTCTCATGTCCATTCGGGTTATAAAAATAAAGAGCGAAATGATACCATCCCTGAGGCAATGAGAGAAAGGCCCATACATCTGGACCATCAAATGATCTTGCATAATTTTCACCATGATCATCCCATTCAGCCTCTGTCCGAATACCAGACATAATATTCCTTAATACATTTTCATTATTATTGGCACATCCCCAATGAATCCAATGTCGAAGCCCTTCTCCTTTTTTCTGATTCGCTCCTGTTTTCCCTACCACAGAAATTTTTTGATTAGGAAAACTGTAAAAATAGTCATCTCGTGGAGCATTGGTAGCACATAAAAGAGCATAATCACGACCATAGCGTTCGCACCAATCCCCTTTTGTGTTCCAATCCTCTTTCCAGAAAAAAACATCTCTTTTATCACTATGGAGTTTATTTTCCCCTAAGGCTGTCAAATTCTCCACAGAAAGCACTGATGGCTCCTTAGGAAAAGGAGGACACTGGTCTATTTCATGTTTATCAAAAGTCCATTCTTTTTTCCCCCGTTCAAGCATGACTAGCCCTTTTCCATAAGTTCCAGCTAATACCGTACCATTTGGATAAGCTACAATGGTTGTAACGAATTGAGATGAAAGTGAATTTCTTTTATCTTTACCGTAATCCTTAATAACTGAATGAGTTTTGTGATCTAGCAAGATTGCTCCGTAACTTCTAAACCCTACAAAAATCCCTTTCTCCGTAGATTGTAAGGCAGATACATAATCCTCTTTCAGAAAATAATCATTTTTTACAACTCTTTTTTTATTTCTAGAGATTTTTGCTCCAAACACACCTTCATTTTTGAAATTATAATCTGTTCCTCTCATATATTGCCAATTACCTGTTTTAGAAGTCCAAGCTAAACCGCCGCAGGTAGCAAGAAGAATACTGCCATTATGCCCTTCCATAATAACATTGCAAAGATTGGAAGGTAGCCCTTCCCCTGAGGGAGTTTCCGGCTGGCGGATATTTTGTTTTTCATCCCAATACCATTTAGACTGTATTGTCTTCCATTTCAAATATCTATTTTGAGAAGAGGAATAGGAAACTCCCCCACAATGATAAGCTACCCATAACATTCCCTTTTTATCAAAGCATAACGAAGAAACTTGATCTGATACCAAACCATCGGCACGTGTTAGATCCTTCCAACTTTCATCCTTGGGATTATAAATGCTTACTCCACCGGAAGAAGCTATGGCTATTTCCCCACTTAATGGAGACACGGCCAGAGCGTACACTCTGTCCCCTAAAAGAACAGTTTCCTGAGTGTAAGTTTTCCATTCCTCCCCATTGAAGACGGCAACCCCACTATGGTCTGTTCCTACCCATATACGCCCCTGTTTATCCTGTACTATGCAACGAAAATCAGAAGTATTCGGAAAATTTTTAAAATAACGAAGATCCAACCACGAATCGTTTTCTCTTGATCCAGCATCCAATCGGTAAATGGACGCGTTTTCACCAATCACCCATAACGAGCCATCAGTAGCCAACATTGTACCTGTAACATAGGAAATGGGGCATACGGGAAATATATCTGGAACAGATACTGTCGTTGGAACTCCAAGAAGAGACGATGGTGAAATCATTCCTAAAAATGGAAAAAATATCCCACATAAAAAACGTTTAACAACGGATAATTTCATGAATCGGATCATCTTATGATATTTATGATCCTCATATAAAAAAAACAGGAGTCAATCTATTTCATTCAATAATGGTAAAAATATACTATTTAGCAAATATCATTCTATATATGAGATTGGAGATTAAAAATACTAATCTATTAAAATAAAAAAGGAAAATTCAATATTCCAAAAAATAAAGATGTGAAATAAAGAAGAATGATATACATATAATCAAAAAGCTATAACTCTATTTCATTCTTTCCAATTTCTTCCGCCATTTTGCGGCGGTATTCCATCCGTTCGCTGATGCGTAATTCCAGGCCGTTCCGGGTGGGCGTGTAGTACACGCGCCCTTCCGGCAAGTAGGCCTGCGGAACGTAATGCTCCGGATAATCGTGGGAATACAGGTATTCCAGACGGGCGGCGTCCGCCCCTCCGGCCGCGGCCAGTTTTTTGCGCGTGGGCGTCCGGAGATGCTCCGGCACGGCAAGTGTCTTGCCATTCCTCACGTCGTTCATGGCGGCGTTGATCCCCATGTAGGCGGAATTGCTCTTGGGAGCGGTCGCCAGATATACCGTAGCGTGAGCCAGGGGAATGCGGGCTTCCGGCATCCCGACCATTTCCGCCGCCCGGGCCGCATCCAGGGCCACGCGCAAGGCATTGGAATCCGCCAGACCGACGTCCTCCGAAGCGGCGATCACCAGCCGCCGCCCAATAAAACGGATATCCTCCCCCGCCTCCAGCATCATCCCCAGCCAGTACAGGGCGGCGTCCGGGTCGGAACCCCGCATGGACTTGATAAAGGCGGAAATCGTATCGTAATGGGAATCGCCCAGGCGGTCATACTTGATCGCCTTGCGCTGGATGGACTCCTCCGCCACAGACAGATCCACGTGGACGATTCCGTCATCCCCCGCAGGCGTGGAAAGCACGGCCACTTCCAGGGCCGTGAGAGCCTTTCTGGCGTCTCCGTCCGCCTTGGCGGCCAGATGGTTCAGGGCTTCCTCCCCCATGTCCACGCGGGATGCCCCCAAGCCGCGCTCCGCATCCGCCAGAGCGCGTTTCAACAGGGAAACCAGTTCCTCTTCCGGAACAGGCTCCAGCGGAAACACCTGGGAACGGGAAAGCAGAGGGGAATTGATCGCAAAATAGGGATTCTCAGTCGTAGCGCCGATAAATCTGACGGTTCCTTTCTCCAGATGGGGAAGCAGCACGTCCTGCTGGGCCTTGTTAAAGCGGTGCAGTTCATCCACGAACAGCACGGTCTTGCGGCCATGCATGCTCATGCGCATCTGCGCCTGGGCGATGCGCTCCCGGATCTCGGCCACGTTGGACTCCACCCCGTTGAGCATCATGAAATGGGCGTTTGTCGTGCGGGCGATGACGGAAGCCAGCGTGGTCTTGCCGCAGCCGGGAGGACCGTAAAAAATCAGGGAAGTGAACCTGTCCGTTTCAATAGCGCGCCTCAGCAGCTTGCCGGGAGCCAGCAAATGCCTCTGTCCGGCCACTTCATCCAGGGAACGCGGCCGCATGCGCGCAGCCAGCGGCATGACGGACGTATCCGCACCTGGCTCAAAGCCCTCCCGGGATTCGGCCTCCTGTAAACTGAACAAATCCATCACCGACATGCTAGCAACAAACCCTACGCCGTGAAATGGGAAAGTCTGACTTGTCCGGCAAAAGGCACGAAAAGCCGCGCAGGCAATCGCAAAAAACACGGTGACCCCATTCCCGCACCCATGGCATAACGCCCCCGGCCATCTTCAAACGGAAATCCCCGCGTTCCCTATCCTCCCCGCTTTCCCCTTTCTTCAGAGAACGGACCAAGCCGCCAGCATGCAAACCATGCACGCCGGAGCAAGCAAACTGAACAGGAAAGCAGCTACGGCAACGGCCCGTTGCCTCACTTCCCAATACCGCAGGGAAGCTATCAGCATCCAGATGGGAAGAATGATCAAATGTACGAGGGCCAGAAAGCCCCATCCCAGCAAAATAAACATGCAGGTCCACGCACCTTCCGGGTCGCCCTCAGGAAGGCAGAGGCCGAACAGCCAGTCAATGAACAAAAAGGCGATGAATGCCGCAAAAGGAATCCAGCCCCAACTGGCTTCTTCCTTCCGACGGGCAAAGACCAGCTCCAGATAAGGGTTCTCCGCCACCAGGGCAGAATCAAATGTGGAATGACCTGAACCAAACATATTGTCAGGTTCTCTATTCGTTTGCCCCTTTCCTGTCAACGCTATTCAACGGCAAAAACGGGCCGTTTATTTCAACTATCCTTTTATCTAACAAATATTAAATATCAGGCATACTTACACTTCCATCCGCAGTAAAAACACATCGTCACATTTGCTGACCGCTCATTTTAAATACGTGAATATTCCTTTTTGGAAAACCTCTCTAATCATACCCACCACAGTAACAAATACGACTGAAGGACATAAATTGCGGCACACGGAAAATTTGTCATACAGGACCTAGCCTAAACGGAAAAACAACGGGGACCACCCCGCCGGATGCAGCGGAATGGTCCCCGGAAAATCAGAAATCAAAACCCCGGAAGCTTACTTGCCCAGAATGCCCTTGAAGTAGTCAAGGGTGGTGGCAAGACCCTCCGGCAGCGTATATCCGGGCTGCCAGCCGGCATTGCGGAGCTTGTCGGCACAGGCGCGGGAATGCTTCACATCCCCGGCGCGTTCAGGAGCGTGGAGCACCTTGGAGGAGGAACCGGCTGCCTTGATGATATTGTCCGCCAGCTCTTCAATGGTGATCTGTCCGCCGTACCCGGCATTAAACACGCCGGTCACTCCCGGATGCTCCGCCACGAAGGTGAGGGCCCCCACAATGTCCTTCACGTAAATGAAGTCGCGCGTCTGGGTTCCGTCTCCGTAAACGGTGATATCCTCCCCTTTCACGGCCTTCTCAATGAAGATGGGCACTGCGGCAGCATAAGCGCCCTTGGGATCCTGCCTGGGGCCAAACACGTTGAAAAAGCGGACGGCTGCGGTGTTGACTTTCCCTTCAGAACGGAACATGTTGAGGTAATATTCCCCGTCCAGCTTGGTGATGGCATAGGGGCTCTTGGGTTCCGGGTACATGGTCTCCAGCTTGGGAACCGTGGGATTGTCCCCGTAGATGGCGGCGGAAGACGCCAGCACGATCTTCTTGACTCCGGCGGCGGACGCCTCTTCCAGCACATTCAGCAGGCCGTTGACATTGATATCGATGCATTCGCTGATCTTACTCATGGACTCGGGCACGGAAACGAGCGCGGCCATGTGGAAAATGTAATCCACGCCCTGCACGGCCTGGCGCACCAGTTCGCGGTCGCAAATGGAGCCTTCGATAAAAGTGTGCTTGAGGCCGTCCAGGTTCTTGAGGTACCCGGTGCGGAGATTGTCCAGCACGCGGATTTCCTCCGCCTTGTCCTGATAATGTTCCACGATGTGGGAACCGATGAATCCGGCGCCGCCGGTTACGAGAATCTTCATGATTATCCGATATAGGTTGAATGGTTTGCTTAATAACGGTCCACGACCGCCTTCATCTCGTCCATCTGCGCTTCAATGGACTCCACCAGGGCCATCTGCGTGCGGCAGCGGTCCAGGTTGTGTTCCGGGCGGTGGATCTTGAAATACACGTCCCCGGAAAGGTAGTCCGTCAGGAAGCGGATGCCGCACTCCATCGTCAGCAGCTTGCCGGAGAACGGAAGAAGGCTCTTTTCCAGAGGGGTCAGGAAGCTCTTGGCGGAGCTTACATAACCCTGAACGAGAGCTTCAAACATGAACATGCGCATGGTGACCTTGGAAATATCCTTTTCATCTTCCGCTGCGGGAGACGTAGCGGTGCGGATCATGTCCCCGAAGTCGTAAATGGCGGAACCGGGCATCGTGGTATCCAGGTCGATCACGCAGATGCCTTCCCCGGTCACGTCATCCAGCATCACGTTGTTCAGCTTGGTATCATTGTGCGTGCAGCGCAGGGGCAGTTCTCCGGACTTCAGGTAATCCACCACCAGGTGGCAGTCCGCCTCACGGGAAAGGTACCAGTCGATTTCCTTCTGCACCTCCTTCACACGGCCGAGCGGATCAGCCTGGATGGCATCCTTCAGGGCGGCCAGCCTGGAAGTCGTGTTATGGAAATCCGGAATGGTCTCAAACAGGGGTTCGCCGGGAAGGTCGGCCGTCAGCTTCTGGAAGTCGCCGAAGGCGCGGGCCGCTTCCACGCACTGCTTGGTAGTTTCAATCTGGTCGTAGGTCCGGGCGCGTTCGATGAACGGATACACGCGCCAGCAATTGCCGTCCGCATCCAGGGCGTAGGGCTTGCCGTCCACGGCGGGCACCAGCGTGAGGGTCCGGCGGTAGGCTTCCGGACAGTTTTCCTCCTTCAAACGCTTCAGGGCGTGGTCTGTCACGCGCTTTACGTTCTCCATCAGCGGAATGGGCTGTCTGAACACGTTATGGTTCACGCGCTGGAGAATATAGCGGATGCGCAGGCCGGCCTGGTCCACCCAGACGCAGTAGGTATCGTTGATGTGGCCGCTGCCGTAGGAATAGCCCTGGACGAAATCGCCCCGGAGGTCAAACAGGGAAGAAACAGCCTTGAGATCGTGCATTGCGGGAACTTAGTTGAGCTTTTCAGGGTACACGCCCTGCTTGATCAATTTGTTGATGCCTTCCACAACCATGGGCTTGTCATCCGGATAGGTGACGCCGAACCAGGTGGAGGTAGTAGGCAGAACCTTGCAGTCCGCCCGGTCCGCATGAATCAGGGCGTCCACCACGGTGGGAATGAAGCATTCGCTCTTGGGCTCCTGTCCGTATTCTTTCAGGAAGTCAATGAAACGGTCTTCCGTCAATTCGACAAAGGAGGGGGAGAAGAGCCAGAAATTCATGGACACCAGTTCTTCCGGATTCACGGGCAGGCGTTCGCCCTTCAGGTTATTCCCGCGCACCACTCCGTCTTCATCGGCCTGAATCTTCACGAACTCTTCCACACCGTCCAGCAATCCCTCCTTGATGGAGCAGATGCCGCGGTTCACGTCCCCGTTGTCGGACAGGGTATTCTTCAGCGGATACCCGATCATGCCGTAATGGGCCTTGTTCGGTTCATCCGTGGTGGAAGTCAGGAACTTGGCAGCCTGGACAAAAGCGTCCGCGCCGTAAAAATCGTCAGCGTTCACGACGGCGAAAGGCTCCTTCACCACATTGCGGGCGGCGCGCAGGGCGTGGGCGGTGCCCCAGGGCTTTTCACGGCCTTCCGGCACGGAAAAGCCTTCCGGCAGGTCGTCCAGGGACTGGAACGCATAATCCACTTCAATCTTGTCGGCAAATCGGCTGCCGACCTTTTCCTTGAACACATCTTCAAAATCGCGGCGGATGATGAATACCACCTTGCCGAATCCGGCGCGGATGGCGTCATAAACCGAATAATCAAGAACGACTTCACCATTGGGGCCCATCGGGTCAAGTTGCTTGAGGCCGCCGTAACGGCTGCCCATGCCAGCTGCTAAAACAAGAAGTGTAGGCTTCATAATACGCGGGCCATTATGACCAAGCCTCCCGGTTTGGCAACTGGAAAATGCCGGGAGAAGGGAGAAAATGCCCGGTCAGAAAGAGTAAGAGCACCAAAGCCCCAGCACCACTTTTTTAAAATCGTCGCGCCCGTAGCCGCAATACAATCCGATGAAAGGCTCCACCCGCAGCCCGGTGGATGCGCCCCACAGGAATCCTGTGCGCACCATCACCTCCTTCAGGCCGGTTCTGCCCATATAATCCTGAGAAAAGCCCAGGGACACCGTATTCACCATGGCCACGGACTCACACAGCAGTGGCTGCCAGGTAGCCGCCCACTCCGAATAAAATCCATCCTGCCCGGCATCGTAAAGCAGGGAACCGCGGAACGACCAGTCCCTCTTGGGATTCCACCTCAGCACCAGCCCCGGCTCAGCACCGCTCTTCAGGGGACAGGAATCATACCACTGCCCGTTGAGGAAGAAGCCGGCCGTACACTCGTCCGCCAGGTAATACTGGACCTCCCCGTGCAGGGAAGTCTGGTTGAAATTCCGACTCTGCCAGTTGCGGACGGAAAAAAGCTCCCCACTCATGGCCCAGGAATCAGACAGGGAAAAACCGCCGGAAATCTGCCCTTCCACAGAATTGTTCCCCATCTTCTCCCCCCGGTAAACGTAATGGGAACGGTAGCCGCCCAGCAACTCGCCGCCCATGCGTATGGGGGAACGCCCGTCCATCTCCGTCAGTGGCGGCGGCCCCTCGTAGCCCAGCGCCGCCAGCGCGGCACAGCACAGGATCATGGCAAAAAGCCTCATTCCATTCATTTAACACATTCGGGAGAGCCTTTCCAACGCCAAAACGGTGCATGCACATTCTCCGGGCTTGGCAAAAAGGGATTATGCCCTTACCCTCTCGCGCATGATCCACTTCACGCTGTTCGGGATACCTATCTATATCCGCCCCACATTCTGGATAGTGCTGGCCATCTTCGGCGGCATACTCGGCGTAAGCAGTGTGGAATCCCTCATTTACCCGGCCCTGTTCGTCATTGCCGGATTCATCGCCATCCTTTCCCATGAACTGGGGCATGCACTGGTGGGCCGCAAACTGGGAGGAGGCCAGCAAACCATTATCCTGGAACTCTTCGGCGGCGTGACCAGCAGCCACGGCATGCAGCTCACCCGCGCCGGACGTGTCCTGATGATTCTGGCGGGTCCCATGATGACGCTGATTCTGGGCGTCATCAGCATCCTGATTGCGTGGAATATCGTTGGTCCCGTCCTGACCGCCAACGGAAAGGACTTCTGGGATCTGGTGCTCTATCCCTACTTGGCAACGGCCGTCTCCCCCAAACTGTACATCCTCTCCTGCCTCATCATGATCGGCGAATGGTGGACTGTCCTCAATCTGCTGCCCATCTATCCCCTGGACGGCGGCCAGTTGGTCGCCCAATTCGTCCGCTCTCCCAAAAAAGTATTCATGACCGGGTTCATCACCTCCATCGTTATCGGCCTGGTCAGCTTCCAGCTCTTCCACGGCTACTTTATCCCCATATTCATGGCCCTCTTTGCCTTCAGCAACTACCGGGAATATAAAAACGCCCCCTTTTAATGCATTCGCGGGCTCTCCCCTTCCCTTCAACACACCATCCATATGTCTCAACAAACCGCAATCACCCCCACCCGCGCCCAGGACTTCCCCGAGTGGTACCAGCAAGTCATCAAGGGAGCCGACATGGCGGAAAACTCCGAAGTGCGCGGCTGCATGGTCATCAAGCCGTGGGGCTACGCTATCTGGGAGCTCATCCAGAAGGACCTGGACCAGCGCTTCAAGGACACCGGCCACACCAATGCCTACTTCCCCCTGCTCATCCCCATCTCCTACCTGGAAAAGGAAGCCGAGCATGCTGAAGGCTTTGCAACGGAATGCGCCGTAGTTACCCACCACAGGCTGGAAGCCCAAAAGGATGAAGCCACCGGAAAAACACACATGATCCCTACCGGGGAGCTCACGGAACCCTTCGTCATCCGCCCCACGTCGGAAACCGTTATCGGCGCAGCCTTCGCGCGCTGGACGTCCAGCTACCGCGACCTTCCCCTCAAGATCAACCAGTGGTGCAACGTCATGCGCTGGGAAATGAGGCCCCGCATCTTCCTGCGTACCGCGGAATTCCTGTGGCAGGAAGGCCACACCGCCCATGAAACGCGGGAGGAGGCCATTGAAGAAACCCTCACCATGCACAAGGTGTATGAGGAATTCCAGCGCGACGTGCTAGCCATCCCCACCATTCCCGGAGAAAAAACGGAAGCGGAACGCTTCCCCGGAGCGGAACGGACCTACACCGTGGAAGCCATGGTGCAGGACCGCAAGGCCATCCAGGCGGGCACCTCCCACTTCCTGGGCCAGAACTTCTCCAAATCGCAGAACATCTGCTTTGCCGGACGGGACAACACCCAGCAATTCGCGTGGACAAGTTCCTGGGGCGTCTCCACCCGCATGATCGGCGCCCTGATCATGATGCACTCCGACGACGACGGCCTGGTATGCCCGCCCCGCGTGGCCCCCCAGCAGGTAGTCATCATTCCCGTTACCCCCAAGGAAGACACGCGCCAGGCAATTCTGGACCACTGCGAGGAACTGGCCCGCACCCTCCGCGCCAAAACCTTCCACGGCCAGCCCCTCCGCGTGCTGGTGGACAGGCGCGACCTGGGCGGCGGCGCCAAAAAATGGGAATGGGTCAAGAAAGGCGTGCCCGTTCGCTTGGAAATAGGCCCCCGCGACCTGGAAAAAGGCTCCGTCTGCTTCCAGCGGCGCGACCAGGCCCCCAACGAAAAAACCTTCCTCCCTGAAACGGAATTGGCGGACACCATCACGGATATTCTCCAGAACATTCAGGACACCCTGCTCAACAAGGCTGTTGCCTTCCGGGACGCTCACATCCGCCCCGCCTCCACACTCCGGGAACTGGAAGAAAACTTCTCCGGAGAAGGAGACGCCGACTGGCTGCAAGTGCCGTGGGACGGCTCTCCGGAAGAGGAGGAAGAACTCGCCAAACGCCTGCGCATCTCCATCCGCTGCATTCCTCTGGGAGAACTGGGCCACGGAGACCCCGCCCCGTGCATCCTCACGGGCCGCCTGACAGAACGCCGCGTCCTCTGGGCCAGAAGCTACTGACCCTCTCATAAAAACCATCCGCTTTCCCGGGACTGTTCCGCGGCCAGGTAAACAAGCCTTCCCGGAACAGTCCCGTTTTTCATGCTGCGGAGATTCTTCCAAGCCCTCCGACACTTTGTTCAGAAAAACACTTCTATCGGATATCGGGCACCAGACCTCTCTATCTTTTAATCCCTTATAAAGGATAAAACCATGGACCTCTGGTTTACCTTCCTGAATGCCAATCTCCACCATTCTTGGAATGAGTGCATTGCGTGATAACAGCCAGGCGGAATCACCTATTCGTTCATGTCCACCTGAAAACCGGGGACGATCTGAACGCGACAGACACTTTGCTGACAGGGTTCCCCGTGAAATAGGAATAGTCTGGACAAGCAAACTCCCCTCCCTCTTCCTTCAAGATGCCTCTGATAAATATGGAGACTTCCATCCGCCACACGGCAAACGGTAATTTTCAGACAGCTTCCTGGGAAAAAGACGGACTTTTCTCTAAAAAAATCTTGCCAAATTCGAATCCCCATATATATTTTCTGCCACACGGACGCCGCAAGGCAGTCGGTCATCCAAAGCGGATGTAGCTCAGGGGTAGAGCGCAACCTTGCCAAGGTTGATGTCGTGGGTTCGAATCCCATCATCCGCTCCATTTTTTCTTTTCCAACTTGTTCCTTCCGGGCAGTTTTTTTGTGTGTTCATCTGCTGATTTTGATGCAGAGCTGAATCTCCGGGTTCTGCTGTGATTGGTGACGCATTCCGTAATGCCAATAGATCGCGCTATGCTCATCATTCACTGAATCAGCAATGATCACATATAAAACGTGTTGATTACTACTCCACATTGATATAGTAAAGATGATCTGGTTATTAGCGTTACTTCACCATGAATATATTATTGCCAATAAGCGCATGTGCTTTTCTGCTCTCCGCTCATCCTTCCATGTCGGCGGAAGAAAAAAGCATTTCTCATCCTAGCGACCAGACCATTACGATTCCCGATTCCCTCGACGGCTACACGCTGACCATGACGAGCAAAAAGATAAAATACGTCCATATCAGCTTTTATACTCAAGCTCTTGACGATGGTGCAATCGTCAGAAATGGAGGAATTGGAGACTACTACGAAAAATATAAAGAACGTGTATCATATACTTCCGATTCCTCCTACAATGCCACGATCGTATTTTCCAAAGACCAATGGACAAAGGGGCAAGATTCAGAAAGTTATATTTGTGAAAAAATAGGAAAGGACAGATTGGTTATCAAATCCGTAAAGATAGAAAATGGTATTCCTAGAGCGATTGAACCCTATTTATTCCTTTATTTTAAGACATCTGATGGAGGCAATGCTTATGTTTTAGAGGAAGAAAGTATAGGAGGAAACATCTCATTCATGCTGAAAAAATCTTCAGAAAAACAATAAACGGAAAAGGGCTGCCTGAGACTGGAGCAGCCCTTCCGATTGCTAAATCGGGAGGAAGCCCCCGCAGGACGATTTCCCATGCTTCAAGAAGGGAAACATGGGAAATCGTGTTATTGGGTTACGGTGTTTTACCCCGAAGGAATCTCCTGCACCCTTTCCTTGACCAGGAGGAAGAAAGACGCAATGCTGGAAAATAGTGGCACACTATTTTATCAGATAATTACCCGATAAATGCTCTCACGCCCGATTTGTTCAATGAATCGCCCTCCATCCAGATACGTCTTACACACCTTGCCATCGTATAATCCTCATCCAGCGCTTCCCTACATTTGAAAAACCACCGGATTATATAACCTGTTCGGGCTACATTTCCATCCTTGGAGGACCCCAGCAGCAACAACCATGCCATCGTACGGGCCGTTCTCTTGGTTTCTGCTTCTTTTTGGCTGTAACCAGACCTCCTTTCGCCGACTTGGGTACAAACGCATTCGCGGACAGAGCTTTCGCCCCATAAAACAGCGTTATCGCCAGCCTCTTACAACAATTACCATCCACATTCACAACAATGGAGACAAATGAGCCGGCTAAAAAAGGACGTGTTAATATACAATGTACCATGTGATTTATCCTCCGGGAGTATCAGCATGCCAGGGAGAAAATTTGAGCCAGCTACATCAGACCCCACCCAAATAAATTACTCCTTCTAAACATCTTGTTTTATTTTATAACATTCATTATATGTATCTCTTAAAATTGTTGGTATTGACATGCATTCTATGGATGAGCGGGGCCCAAGGTTCCTTCACCCGGGAGGCTGCGGAATCTGGGCAGAAAAAATCACCCGCTCCTCGGCAAAATGATCTTGGAACGGACCTTTCTTCATTCAAATACGGCGTTTTGCCGGTCCATAATATCTTGCAAGATTGTAAATAATTAAAAGACGTTCTCGATTCCATTACAACGCCGGAAACCGGACAAAACAAGGAAGAGACAATTTCCTTTCTTTGGGAACGTGCTGTACTGAACAATGTTATTCTCGCGGACAGCATTCGGAGCAACCCCGCAAAGTACGAGGCAACGGAAGATGAAGCAAAAGAATTGTATGCCGTCCTGGTAGCAGTTAACCAGCAGCTCAAGGATACATTAAACCTGTTGCGTGACCTGCAAAAAAGAAACCTGTTGGAAATTGAATTTGAACTTATGCTGGAAACAAAATGCTCCATCCTTGAAGGCTATCTGGACAAGCATCAATCCTCTCTTTCCGATTCGGACTGCATCAATGCTTTTGAGAAGAATAAGGGATATCCCTATTTGCTCCAGGCTTTTTTTGCGATGTACCGTGAAAAAGACATGAATGCAGCGAAGCTACTCTTCCGGGAAGGTGCACAGAAAGGGAGCAAAAAGGCACAACTCATGGAAGAGCTCTGTGCGCATTCCAACCCCGCAAAATCATGGATGGCATTCTGGAAATTCTTCCCCGTTTAAATGCAGTCGCCGCCAGGATCACGGATCGGAACATGGCGGAAGCGAATGAGGAGAGCCTTGTCTCATTATTTAATTCCCTTCGTTTTCAAATTTCCCTGCTCAACAGGAGTCCCCAGTCTGAAAAAGACTCCGAATATATGCTTCAGACCTGGAATCCCGTTTATCAAAATGCAATGCAGCAATTTCATCAGGAATGGGCCAGAATAAAATCCTCTCAATATTTTGAAAATAAAAATCTGAAAAAATCCATCTCAGACAAATCAATATCCCTGAATGTGTCCATCAATTTAAAAAACCTTCTTAAATTGCAACCGAAATCATAGGAACATAAAAAGGGATGCAGTCTCGTTTCCATATCTTAAACAGTTCCTCATTGATATTTATTCCAGCCTTTGGCTGGCCTGCGCCCCAATAGCTCTCGACAAGCTACTCTTTGCCAAAACTTTCATGCAGGATCGCCATACCCTCAACGACAGCACCCTGTGCATGACCATCACAACGCGGCAGGCGTTCAGCATGATGTACCTGGAAAAATCGTAAATCGTAAAATAACGACTATGACTTCCAGGTCCTTCAGGTCAGCTTCATTGGCCTGCAGTCCGGCATCTGCTTCCTGATCACCGATTCCCTGTCTTTAATCAACATCGGCACTCCAACACCAAGAAGTATGCATGCGTCTGTCCGATGCGGCGTTCCAAAGACCAAGTGTACAGCATGTGGGAAAACGCCAAATTCCACAAGCTCCGGCCGCATGATTAAATCGACATTCTGTTGGAGGGAGCGGACTTCGGCATGGACGCCGTCCACATCGGGAAGGAAACCGTGATTTCCATTCACTTCGAGGAAAAATTCTCTGTAGTTCAATTCGGCCATATTGATACGGTTCACATTCAAAGGAAGGGCTCCGGGTGGCCGTTTTTTTTGAGATACGGGTGTTGGAGAAGAGTTACAGATTAATGTAACTATCTGATGATAACTTATCACAAATCCATCATCCACTCCGTCATCTCCCTTTTCGAAGCCTTGCAAAGCTTCTGCGTGGTAAGGATTCCTTCTTTTCTGCCTTTCCATAATTTCCGGGCAGAGAAAATCCTCTCATACTGAAACTCATAACATAAAAGAGACGTGAAATTTTAATTCAAATCTCTTTCTATTGTTATAAAAATAAATACCGATATAGATCGGTCCCTAATTTAATCTGAAATAGTAGGATTCATCTATTTTTTTTGCTGGTGTTTTATTATCAATGTATTCGTAATGAAATGTAGTCGTTTGTATTGTTATTGCTCCCTGAACATTAATACTGATGCTTCTTAATTTTTTCACAATATGAATTTTGGTCCAATCATCAATAATATTCAAATCTTCCACGCATAAGCCATGAATAATATTTTCAAGAATATCAAAATTATTTTCCCTTATTTCTATTGTTTCTCTAAAAATGAGTACATTGGAAAAACAATTCATAAGATAATTAAATTGATCCGAATTGCTGTACCTCCTCTGACGAAATGCTAGTTCAACATTATCCTCTTGATTGCCTGGTAATTGCATATCATATACGTCAAAAACGCTTTTCTCAAGATTACTATCTGATTTTCTTTCGAAGAGAACAATATTCTCTTGGGGAATAATGATGAGGAAGGTGTTTTTTCTATATTCAAACGGTCTCAAAAAAGCCATCTCCATATTTTCCTGATCCTTCCAATTTAAATATGATGATAAATTATCATAATTTTTTGCGAAATTATATTCTTTTTTAGAAGAAGGTGAGCAAGATGTTTGTACAATGATTACAATAAATGCGATGATGATCTTCTTCATGGTTCTATATAATATTGTTAAGGATAATTAATTTCTTAAATTATTAGAATTTAACCTTGCAGGGGTCTTGCTACATTTCCTGTGGGACTGGAACACGAAAAAGCGCAGAGAGGTTCCACTTTCCGGGGATCGTTGGGTGAATGGTCCTTGTGATGGAAGAGGCGCAGGACATGCGTTTCCGGATGAACTCTTCGTTCCTTTTCCAAGGCGTCGCGCAGAGTAGTAGCTTCCACCAGCGGCACGGCGTCACTTGCTCCAAAGATGAGGAAATCTTCCCTCTGCCAGCGGGAATCGGCCAGCATCCGGACCAGAGAGGCACGGGGCAGGTCTCCATGGCGCCAGCCGGGGGCATAGGCATGCAGCGGAAGTTCTTCCGGTTCCGCATCATCCAGGCCGGAGGCGTCCTGCATGGAAGGAAAGGCTTCCACGGCATACCCCAGCCGGAGGAAGTCTTTTTCACCTTCCAGAAATTCTCCCGGCGTCTGGAGCAGCAGGCAATGAAGAGGCGTATTCATGGAGAGACAGGGAAACAATTCCCAACCTACTGCTTCTTTCCCGAAAAATCCACCAGGAAAATGGAAAAACAAAGAGACTCCCGGAATATCCGGGAGCCTCGTGTAATAAGATATAGATTCTTAATGAGGGCTTTGTGCGCTTTTGGAAAAATCATCCAGAAAAGCTTGAGCTTCCTGATCTCCTTGTTCAGCGGCACGCTTCATCCAAATAAGAGCTTCCTGCATATTCTGTTGGACACCTTTTCCTTTTGCATACATGGTTCCCACATTGTATTGGGCCTCCGGATTATTTTGTTTTGCAGCCAAGGAAAACCATTGGAAAGCTTCCTGGTCATCCCGGGGAACCCCTATCCCATCCCGATACATCCTTCCAAGGTTATATTGGGCATTTGCACAACCTAATTTTGCAGCCAGGAAAAACCATTTGAAAGCTTCTTTCAAATCTTTTTCAACACCAATTCCCCGATAATACAAAGTTCCCAGATTATTTTGAGCTGGAGTACATCCCTGCTGAGCAGCAGCGGAATACCATTTAAAAGCTTCCTTCCAATTCTGGTCAACTCCTTGACCTCGTTCATACAAAACTCCCAGATTATTTTGAGCTGGAGTATATCCCTGCTGGGCAGCAGCGGAATACAACTTAAAAGCCTCTTTCCAATCCTGTGGAACTCCGTGGCCCTGCGCATACATGACACCAAGCTCACATTGAGCCGGAGCATATTGCTGTTGAACAGCAGAGGAATACAATTCAAAAACTTTTTTCAAATCTTCTTTAACACCAATACCTTGCGAGTACATAATTCCAAGAGCATATTGAGCCGGGGCATATTGGTGTTCTACGGCCTTTGAATACCACTTGAATGCCTCCTTAAAATCTTTCTCGACTCCCTGCCCATTTACATACATAGCTCCAAGATTGTATTGGGCTTCAGCATTCCCTTGCTGCGCAGCCAGGAAAAACCATTTGAAAGCTTCTTTCAAATCCTGTGGAACTCCTTTTCCATTTATATACATGATTCCAAGGCTGCATTGGGCATCCGGATCATTTTGTTTTGCTGCCAGAGAGAACCACTTGAAAGCTTCCTGATCATTCTGGGGAACCCCCATCCCATCCAGATACATCCTTCCAAGGTTATACTGGGCATTGGGGTAATCTTGTTTTGCAGCCAGGAAAAACCATTTGAAAGCCTCCTTTAAATCTTTTTCAACACCAGTTCCCCGGTAATATAACACTCCAAGATCATTTTGGGCTGGGGCGTATTGTTGCCGGGCTGAGGCACAATATAGCTTAAATGCTTCCTGATCGTTTTGGGGAACGCCCGTTCCATTCTGATACATGATTCCAAGGTTGTACTGACCCTCCCGATCATTTTGTTTTGCTGCCAGGGAAAACCATTTGAAGGCTTCTTTCCAATCCTGTGGAACCCCTTGACCTTGTGCATACATGACTCCAAGATAAACTTGCGCAAAGGCATTTCCCTGCATGGCAGCACGCTCCAACCAAATGAAAGCCTCTTTCCAATCCTGTTGAATCCCCTGACCTTGTGCATACATAACGCCAAGATTGCATTGTGCCGGGGCATACTGTTGCCGGGCAGCAGCGGAATACCATTGGAAAGCTTCTTTCCAATCCTGTGGAACCTCTTGACCCTCTGCATACATGACTCCAAGATTATATTGTGCCGCAGCATGTTGTTGCCGGGCAGCCTTTGAAAACCACTTGAAGGCTTCTTTCAAATCTTTCTTAACTCCTAGTCCATGTACATACATGATCCCAATATTGTGCTGAGCGACAACATTTTCTTTCTCAGCAGCCAGGAAAAACCATTTCATGGCTTCCTTGAAATCCTGCTCAATGCCCATACCTTCCTTATACATGGTTCCCAGGTTGTTTTGAGCGTCCGTATATCCCTGTTGAGCGGACTTTGAAAACCATTTAAACGCTTCTTTCAAATCCAGCTTTACCCCCTTCCCCTGGTAATAACATGCCGCTACCAGATATTGCCCCTCTGCACTATTTTGCTGGGCAGCTTTCCATGCCCACTGAAAAGCCTTCTGATAATCCTGCCGGACGCCCGTTCCTTTACCATAACATATGGCAAGTTGACATTGTGCTTGAACATCCCCCTGTTGAGCTGACGTTTCGATTGATTTTATTTGTTCAGGTGCGACTGGTAAATCAATCACCGGCTCAATATGGGATAGTACTTTTTCCGGAGAAGCATATGTCACTGAAGTCAGAAAAACACATGCACAGATGTTAAATACATAAAACTTAAACTCCCTTCGCACCGGTAGCGAAGGGAGTTTAAGGAATGGAATAGTATTATAATATTTCGGCATTACATAAATATATATAAACGATAATACCAAAATATCAAATGCTTTTTTAGAATGTAAAGGTTACTGTTACATTCCCTCCAACTCCCACACCACCGCTCGCCGGGAAATTAACATTTCCACCCATTTTCACTGAACCACCACCGTTGCCAATAGGGAAACTGACACTTACGCCAACGCTAACTCCTGGAACAGGATTTTCGACAGGTTTAGCGTTTCCGCCCGTCTTAACCCCTCCACTTGACCCTACATTCGCAGTGCCAGTTACTGATGTCCCCCAATTTCCAGCGAAAGCAGGAGTGGTAACTATGGCAGTGGCCCCAACTTGGGGACCTCCATCTCCAGAATTATCACTACCACCCTCTCCCTTCCCGGGTTTTCCTGTTGTTGTGGTAGGAGGCTCCGTTCCTTCTATCTTGTGGGCAGCCATTTTGGCAATTTCTTCCAGTTTTTTTGCTAGCTGTTTGCCGATTTCGGTACAGACCTGATCCGGAGTTCCTTTGGGAGCATACTCTTTACAAAATGTAATACATCTCTGCTGGGCTTCTGCCCGGGCCTGTTTCTCCAGAAAATCCTTCAATCCGGGCAAGAGACCATCAAAGTTTACCAACCCAAGATAGTCTATTGACAAACCATTACCGACAAAGTAGTAGAGATTGAACCCGGCATTTTCCGCCATCGGATCGCGGTTGATCCAGCGTCCATCAACTACGTTGTAGTAGCGGTAATTGTAGTAAACCAGCCCAAGGTCGTCATCCAGATATTCGCTGGAGAAGCGGAACGGATTGATCTCCGCCGCGTTTCCTTCCATCTTGATAATGTCTCCATAGGGTCCGTATTCATACAGGGCGCGCCTTCCTCCCTGGATGCCGAACAAGGCCGTCGTGTTCTTGAGCAGGTCGTGCGTGTAGTACAGGTCTTCCTGGTAAACACCGGCTTCGTCAAAGACACTCATGGCAAGGATGCGAGTCGCTACGGACTCCACCGGGTCCCACAGATAGGTCTTGCGCAGGATGGGGGCGGCCGTCTCCGTCTCATTGGTGGCGTCCAGTTCCGCTACCTGCAAATAGCCCAGGTAAATGAACCGCTTCCTGGACACCAGCGTGTCCCCGTCGTAGACAGTCTTTTCCACACGCCGGTTTAGGTAGTCGTACACACATTCAATGCGTTTGCTCCCCTGGGTGAAGGTGGTTGCCTGGTTCAGGGCGTTGTATGAGACCATCCATTCTCCAGAAGACGTGAGAATGGCTGTCTGGTTGCCATCCTCGTCATAGAGCATGAAAACCGTCGTGCCGTCATCATCGCAAATGGAGGAATACTGGTTAAGCATATTACTCGTGTAACTGCGCTGTCCGGACGCTTTCAGCGAATTTGTCCGATTGCCTCCGTTGTCGTAGGCAAAAGTGTATGTTCCGCCCCGGCTTAGGGCGTCGGCAATTACTTCACTGCGGTCATTGTACGTGTAGGTATGAACAAGATCCGGAGTAGGAGTATTGAAATAATCCTTCTTCGTCGCCGGGCGTCCCAGAGAATCATACGTGTAATCCACCTTGGCCGGGTAGTTCTGGCTTCCAGGGCGCAGGTAGTCCATCTTGACCACCAGGTCCCGCTTCTCTTCCAGCGTGTACCATCTCTTCAGCGTATTGGGATAGTTCAGCGTCTCCAGCAATCCGTTGGCGGCATTGTAGCCATAGGTAAACGGAGTCGCCACCGCGTTGAGGGAAACCGTGGAAGGCCTTCCTGCGGAATCATACCCCCAGCCCGTTTGTAAAACAGTGCCGCCGCCGTATTGCAGGCTGTAGCCTGAAGCTCGCCCGTAGGCGTCCTTCACTGCCGCCAGGGAACTTTCTACAAGTCCCAGCGTGCTTTCCCCTTCCACTTCCCCGTACTGGTTGTAGGTGAAGCTGCGCGTCCCGCTGGCATCGGTAATGCCGGTGAGCTGGCCCAGATGGTTATAAGTCGCCGTGATGGAGGGAGTACCCTCGCCATAGGTCTCGCCTGTCAGCAGCCCGGTCAGGGCGTCATAGCTGCGCGTCATGACATTTCCTCTTCCGTTCGTAAAGGTGGAAATGCGGTTGAGCGTATCGTAACTGATGTCCTTATGGGTGTTGTCTGCATAGGTCTTTCGGGTAGGCAATCCCGTAGCGGCGTTATAATTCCATGCCGTCATGTCTCCATCCGTTCGTTCTCGCGGATCAGTCGTGATAGCTTCCGAGGAACCGCGGAACGTCGTCAGGCCGGTGATCTGGTCCGCATCGTTGTAAGAGAACACGGCTGGCTGAATCGCCGTTCCCCATTCGGCCTCCTTGCGTCCCCTGGCGTCATAGGCATAACAGGCCGTCTTGCCCATGGCGTCGGTGATGCAGGTAGGATGGTCCAGCGGCTGCCCGTAGGCATAGGACGTGCTGTTTTCCGCGGCATCCGTCACGGAAAGGAGGCGCAGGGCTGTATCGTACACTTCCGTCGTGGTATTGCCGCGGCTGTCCGTATAGGCCATCGTCATGCCTTGAGCCGTATAGGCGCGGCTCTGGCTGGCGGAGATCCCTGCATAATCGGTCACAGTGGTGGTAAAACCGTCCACGGTATGAATCACGGCTGCATCCGATACTCCGGGCTGGATCACTTTCCGCACCCTGGCGGCAGGTTCCCCGTATTCCGTCCAATCGGCGCTGTCATGCCCCCTGGCGTCCGTCGTAACCACCTTGCTTTCCAGCACGGGGTTCAATGAAGAAACCAGCGTAGCTTCCTTCCGGACAATGGGCGTGCCTTCCGCTGCGTATTCCGTCGTCGTGACAAGTCCGTAGACGCCCTCTTCCCGTTGTTCACGGGTGTAGGTATATTCCATAACCCGTGAATTGAGCGTGGTCGGTTCGTCGGAAAGAGCCACGGTTTCCTTCGTCTTGTTGCCAAAGGAATCATATTCATACAGGATGGGAGCCAGTGTTTCAAGCTGGTCGCGGACAAGCTGGCCTTTGGCGTTGTAAGTCAGATGGCGGTAATTGCTGCCATTCCTCGTATGCACCGTTGCCACACGGATTTGCTGGCCGAAGCCGTCCGTAATGACGCGTCCCCGGACAACGCGCGCCGTCCCGTTGAGAACGGTCGTTGTCACGCGGAGGCCGTCGCTTGCCATATCGGTTTCAAACTTGAGGTCCTGCTGGCCCGTCCCGTGCTGGCGCAGGATCGTTCCATCCGCATGGCGCTGGGTGATGAGCGTTCCTCCCATGGGAGTCGTGACGGTTTCCGTCAGGCCATTCGCGCTGTAGCTGTGAGTGGTTATCCGTCCCAGAGAGTCTGTCTCGCTGGTGATGCGTCCCAGCAGGTCGTAGGCCGTTTCCGTGGCGACGCTCATGGCTCCAGTGTCGGTCCGGGTCGCAGTGGCCCGGTCCAGGGCATCCTTCGTGTAACTGACGATGGTTTCCGGAGTTGTCGCTGTGGCGGAACGGATCGTCTCAACCAGCAGCCTTGCACTGTCGTAACCGTAGTCTGTCCGCACGCCGTCTTCATCCTTTTCCCAAAGGATGCGTCCGTCGCAGATGGATTCCTGTTCGGAGACGCGCCCGTTGCCACGGGTGCGCTTCGTCCAGCGGTTCATTGTGTCAAATTCATAGTCCGCGCTGTCCGTAAGCGTCCAGGTATTGTCGGAAAGCAGTACATGGCTTTCTTCCCTCACCGTATTGCCCTGGGGGGTAATGAAGGAGACTTTTCTGACGCTCAATCCCGGAACCACTTCTCCGTTGACGCGGGTTTCCTGCGTTTCCGTATAAGCGGCTCCATGCTGCGTCGTGGCGGCATATTCATAATGGGTCTGCACGCCATTGACGGCCTGGGTCATCTTGATGCGGCCCTGCGCGTAGCTGTTGGGAGCGCTCCCCAGCCACGTTTCCTGCACTTCGAGCTGGACGGTCTCCGTCTCAAGAGCGGTCGTGCGGATTTCCACGCGCCTGACATGATCGGCTTGACTGTACGTGTAGGTTTTCTTCCACAATTCAATGGGGTTATTGGAACCGTCGCGCATGAGGCGGCGTTCTTCGGCAACATCGCTGCTTACCTCGCTGTCTCCATCCCCGGTCACATACCGATATGTCGTGTCCTGGGATTTGCCGCCGCACCAGGGCTGCCTTTCCAGCGTCAGGCGTCCCAGCATGTCGTAGGACCATTCCCATACGCCTCCATCCGGGCGCGTTTCCTTCTTCTTCCTGCCGTAGTAGTCGTATTCATAGGTGGTCGTCTGTGCAAGATCGCTGCCATAGCCATCCACTTTGGTAAGAAGCAGGTCGCCATAAGCCGTCGTCTGGTACACTTCGCAGACATGGGAGGCGGCAGCTCCGTCTTCTCCCCTGGAAACCGCCGTAACGAGCTGCCAGGTATCTTTCTCCAGTTCCGTCCGCGTGCGGCGGGTCACGATGGCTTCAGCATCCGTTCCCTGCGCCATGTTCCAGGCTTTGCCGTTAAGCCACCATTCCGTTTTGAAATCCAGCCTTCCCGGCGTCTGTTCGGTGACGGAGAAACGGCCCGTGGCGGCATCTCCGACCATCACGAACTTTTTGAACGGTTCTCCCGTAACAGTGTAAAGCCCCTGTTCATCCTGCCCGGTAATCTGGGAGGGAGTGTAAAGGGCAATCGTATAGCCGTCAGCCGTGACGGCTTCAATGTTGAGCAGGCCGTCCCAGAGGTTCCATACCTGGAGGAGGTCTCCTGCACTGTCCCTGTTGACGCGCAAATAGGCGCCAATCTGCTCGGCTGTGTAAATATTGCCCCACCTGGTCGTGTAGGAAACAAGGGCTCCGGTTCTGGCGTTATACACGGCAACGCTCTTGTCCGTCTTTATCCACTGGACGCACAAAACACCGTCCACCGTTGTGAAGAAGGCACGGTTCCCGGAGGACGTAAACTCGCCGACGATCGTCAGCGTTTCCCTGTCCACTTCACATTGAACGCAAACACGCCCGGCTCCCGTGACAATATCAAACGTGCCTCCAGCCACAATGCCAACTTCCGGAATATCCAGGAAGCTTGCCAGCATGGAGTCGTAGCAGAGGGCATGGGGATGGTTCAGCCCATCGGTGGAATCGGTCGCCAGCAACTCAATGGAGCCGGTGGGAATGCCGCCCAGCCCGCGGAAATGGCCGAAGTCCGCCCCCCAGTACATCAGGGAAGCGTCGCTGATTGCCTGTGCGTTTTCACCTCCGGAGGAAGTGTTCCCAAAAACGGGGGCCGCGCTTCTTGATCTTCCTGCCGGGGGCGGAGGGCAGCCCCCTCCTTGACCATCAAAATTGCAACAATCGCAGGTTGGCTTTTTCTTGCCGCCTGCGGTAGCGGGGCCTTCCTTGTCGATGTGGGCTTCAAATTTGTAATCACATACGGAAATATTGTTTTCCGGAGGATCATAGTCGATATTATTCTGTTCCACATGCAGGGTGTATTCACCGGATTTCAAGGTGAACTCACCGCTTTCCTTGGTCCATTTGGCATGCCCTCCCTGCGGGCCTTCTCCTCCCGAAGTCATGTCGATTTCCTGGGCAACCGTGCTGGATTGTCCCACGGACATTTTGCCCCAGTCATCTACGGTAAGGGTCATGTTGCACGTCGCTTCCAATGGTTCGGGGGGAGTGGGGGTGGGGTCTTCTTCTGTCGGTTGTGGAGTGGGAGCCGACGGTACGGTAAAGGATTTTTCGGCTGTCTCCATGTGGTCTCCACTGGTAGAGGGCTTCCCTTTGTAGTAACTGTCTGAAAAGCTTTTATTCCAGACAACATGCCAGGGTTCAGGTTCCGATTCAGGTTCCTCATTCAGAACCATGGCTCTTCCACGGGCTGCTTGAACCATTTTGGGGCTGGAATACCACCTCTGGTAGACGGGAACGGAGGAAACTCCGTTCTGAATGTTCATGGAATTATTTGTTTTCATGATTTTAATTTAATTTGTTGATGTTGATATGATGGTGCAGCCGCCCTGAAAAATGCCCGGAAGGCTGGCGGCTGCCAGGGACCTTTCCGGGAGAAATAAACAGAAAAAGCCTGTGGCTCTTTCTTATTAAAATATTGATTCATCTAAGAATCGTCATAAATAACTTAAAAATAAAAAAATCCGCTTCTTTTCAAAGGTAGCTATTTCTCTTTCTATAGGCATCCATCCAAACACGTTATATGTCGGTCGGAGAGAAGCTGCCGTCCGTAAAAGCTTGTTCATTACCCAGTACTTTCCTGCAGAGCAACTTCTGAACTTCATTTTTCCATGATCAAACCTGTCGCTGGGACTTTCACTCAAAAATCAGGATCAGGAAATCAAGTAGGGCAATCCGTCCTTCCTCTCAAATAGAAGATTCGCAATCACTGGCAACTTGCATTATCCCCATCCTGAAATCTTAAATTCCATCAAGGAGCAATTACAAATCACCGGAGGCATTTCTTCTCCACAAGAATCCACACGCTTAATCCGTTCTCTAAAAACACCTTGTTTTCTCTTGCAGGGACCTTCCCGGCATCTTATAGGTAATCATCATTTTCTTGAATCATGCGTCTTCTTGGGGACTTCCTGAACAGGTTGTCCATTTTTCAAGGATGCCATTTTCATGGCGGGAGTCCGGGACAACATATTCATTCCTCCGGAAAAGAAAATGAAGGCAATGCCGGGAATCCAGCCTAAAACAATTCCGGCCATTTCTTATGAAAGCCAACCGATGAAAAACCATATGAACCTTTACTTCGTCGCCAGCAACCGCCGCCATATTTTCCAGGCCGCCGTTACTCTCTGGAGCATCGTCTCCTGTGACGATTCCTCCACCCGCTACAACGTGTTCCTGAAAACGGAGCTGGAGGAAAAAACCTGGCGAGGCTTTTTCCTGCCAATCCCCCGTGTTTCCGTGTACGGAGTTCCGTTCAACGTTCCCTATGAACAATCCGTCCTCCTGAAAAAAATGAAGGACCTGGACGGGAACGATTCCAGAAAATACTTTTATCACAAATTCGATCTGACGTGGACAGAGTCGATCAGCCATCTTCTGACGGATGACAGGCTGCTCCTGCTGGATACGGACCTGTATGCCCGGAAGCCCCTGCGAGCGCTGTACGAGACTCCGCTTGCCGATCACGAATGCATGGCCATGGTCATTGACACGGGAATCTGGAAATACCCGGAATGGGTGCTGGAGCACAACCGTTCCCTTGGAATCGACCACCCGTGCTTCTACAACACCGGGGTAGCTCTCATCCACATAAGTTCATTCGTGGAACACCATATCTGGGAAAAAAGCCTAGAGGCCTACCCCTTCCCCACCATGCCGCCCCAGCACGACCAGGATATCCTCAACAGGCTGATTTTCAACAACGCGACCAGGGATATCAAAAGGCCCTGCTGTAAAACCATGCCAAGCGTGTACAACATGAGCACAAAATGGTTCCCCTTCATGAATCTGGAAAAGGATGACATCGCTCTCGTTCACGCCTACGGAGACACCAAGCTCCCGCACTCGTCCTGCGATTGGGCCAACAAGGAATACGAACGACTGATGGAGACATACAGGAACATGGAAATTCCCTCACCGGAATGATTCCGCGCCATAGGGACCTCATGGCATGTCCCCGCAAATCATGCAGGAATAATAAAACAATTTGGAATCTGCCGCCGGAGGTTCATCCACGGAAGGTCCCGTACCTGCGATCACAGCTCCAAATGGACTGATGCCGTTCAACGGAAGCCCAAGTTTTCCATGGACCCCTTCCTGTCCCTCCTGCGGTCAAAACCGGGATAGACGCGCGCAAACCGTTCGTCAATACCTTGCGTCAATCCCATCCATCCGGGTCCGGATGGCAGGAAGAGCCCCATCACGGAGCTCTTCCGCATGATCCTTACATGTGAATGGCGATTCCCTCCGAGGCCAGCATGGACTCATGAATGGCTTCGGACAGGGTCGGATGGGCGAAAATGGTGGCGTGAATATCTTCATCCGTCAATTCCGCCTGAAGGCTGACGCCGAGCGTGGCGATCAATTCCGTAGCTTCCGGCCCCACAATGTGGGCTCCCAGCAATTCACCGTTTTTGGCGCCGTACAGGGTCTTCACGAAGCCGTCCGGTTCTCCGGCGGCCACGGCTTTGCCGATGGCCTGGAAGGGGAATTTCCCGACTTTGTACTCCACGCCCGCTTCCTTGAGGGCGCGTTCCGTGCTACCGACGGACGCAACCTGCGGATAACAATACGTGCAGCTCGGGAAGAAGCCGACCTGTTTGGGCTGATAATCCGGATTAAACATGCCTTCCACCGCCTGCACGGCTTCATACGTAGCCGTATGGGCCAGCAAAACGCCGCCGATCACGTCGCCCGCCGCATAAACGCCGGGGACGGACGTGGCATAGCGGTCATTGACCTTGATGAATCCCTTTTCCGTCAGTTCCAGGCCGAGAGCGGCGGGAACGACCGGCTTCACGCCGATCGCCACCAGGCAAATGTCCGCCGTAATTTCCTCTTCCTGTCCCTTGCTGTTTTTTACAAGGGCCTTCACCTTGCCGTCGCAGGTTTCCGTGACGGACTCCACGGAAGTGCCCGTCATGGTCTTGATGCCCTGTTTCTTGAAGGCCCGCTCCAACGTCTGGCAGGAATCGTCGTCCTCATTGGGCAGGATGCGCGGCAGCGCTTCAATAAGCGTCACCTTTGTACCGAAAGAATTATAAATATAGGCAAACTCCGTGCCAATGGCCCCGGAACCAATGATAACCATGCTTTCAGGCCGCTTTTCCAGCACCATGGCTTCCCTGGAACCGATGATGGTAGTGCCGTTCAGCGGAAGGCTGGAAACGGTGCGGGTCACGCATCCGGTACTGATGAGAATGTTCTTTCCTTCCAGTACCTGCGTAGTGCCGTCAGCGGCCTTCACTTCCACCTTGCCGGGAGCCGTGATGGAGGCTTCCCCGGTAACGGATTCCACCTTGTTTTTCTTGAAAAGGAATCCAACCCCGCCAGCCAGGCGGTCGCTCACCTTGCGTGAACGTCCGATGACCTCGCTCCAGTCCACGCTCACGCCTTCCACCGTCATGCCAAATTCCTTGGCCCGGCTCGTCACAGTCAGGTAGGCTTCCGCATTCTTCAAGAGTGCCTTGGTGGGAATGCAGCCCCAGTTCAGGCAGGTTCCCCCCACCCGGTCGCGCTCCACGCACGCCACGGTCTTTCCCATTTGTGCAGCGCGAATGGCTCCCACATATCCGGCGGGGCCGCCACCAATGACGATCAAATCATATTGCATGAAGGTACTATAAAGGCATCCACCCCGCCGGGTAAAGAATGAATGTGATCATGCGGCTTCCCGGGAGATTCAATAACAAAAGATTAAAAAACCAAGAGAGAATCCGCCCATGGACACGGGACGAATTTCCCTTATTTATCTTTGTGTTCCAACGCGTTGTTTACCTTATACTTTCGCTTTTACCCATTCCACCAGTTCCTGCATTTCCGCGGCGGTATCCGCATACAAGCCGTCCGTGTAGCAGCCATGGTCATACAGGATGCGGCCATCCACCATCGTGAACACGCAGTCCTTGCCGGAAGCGGCATAAACCGCATGGGAAACTTCATTGAAGATCGGGCACAGATTGGGTTCGTCCAGATCCAGGGCAATCATGTCGGCGGGAGCTCCGGGAGCCATCGTTCCCAGGCCCGGGGTGCGGAAAATGCGGGCGCCTTCCACGGTTGCCATGCCCAGGGCTTTCATGGCGGGAACGGCGGTGGCGTCCCCGGTGCACCCCTTGGCAAGAATAGCCGCCAGCTTCATTGTTTCAAACATGTCCAGGCTGTTGTTGCTGCATGCACCGTCCGTCCCCAGGGAAACGGGAATGCCTGCCATCAGCATGTCCTGAACCCTGGCAAATCCGGACGCCAGCTTCAGGTTGCTGACGGGATTATGCACAATGGCCGCACCGGATGCCGCCACCGTTTCCAGTTCCTCATCCATCACATCCACCATATGGGCCAGCACGGCGCGTTCATTCAGTAACCCCATGTCCCGGGCATAGGCCACCGGCCTCCTGTCCTGGTGCAGGGAGCGGCACTGTTCCACTTCCCCCGCAGACTCGGAAAGATGAATATGGAGCATCAGGTCCAGTTCCTCCGCCAGCCGCATGGAACGCCTGAGAACATCGTCGCTCGTAGTGTACACGCTATGAGGCATCACCGCCAACTGCACCCTGCCGCGTCCTCCAAAGCGGACGGCCTGCTCGCGGTACAGGGCTTCCGCACCATTCCAGCCGTCATAGGCCGGGGACGGAAAAGCAAAGAGAGCCTCGCCACCCACACAGCGCATCCCCATGCGTTCCGCTTCCTGAAGAACGTTGATTTCCAGAAGATAGGAATCCACAAAGGCGGTCGTGCCCGTACGCATCATTTCATACATGCCCAGCCGCGCGCCCAGAGAGACTATTCTGTCCGTCAGATGCGCCTCCACCGGGAAAATATGCTTGGTCAGCCATTCCATGAGGGGCAGATCGTCCGCAAAACCGCGCAGGAAAGTCATCGGAACATGCGTATGTGCATTAACCAGCCCGGGCATCAGCAGGGCATTCCCCAAATCACACCGGACGGAGGGCATCCATGCCGCCTCCAGCTTTTCCGCAGGTCCCGCTTCCAGAATTTTCCCGTCCCGGACAGCCACTCCGGCGTTGCCTCCTATGCCGGGCTGTTCCGTTCCCGTAAGCATACGGGAGGCGGTCACCAGCAGATCGCACGCTTGTTTTTCCATGCCGCGGAATGTAGCGCAAAAAGCAGGTTTTAGCAATTTCATCCCCTCCTCCGGCATGATTTCATGTAATTATGACATTTCTGTTTGACTTCAAACGGAAAAATTGACAAGAATGCGGGACAGTTAAATTCACCATTTATCCCACATGAACAAAACTATACTGTTAGGTTTGGCCCTTGCGGCCTCCGTATCCGCCGCAAACGCGTATCATGTTGAAAAATATGACGGCCAGTTCGGCATGTCCCTTGAAGGGGCCTACGGCATTGCCACCAAGGACGCCATGCCCAATGTGGCCGGCGGCAATCTGAGCATTTTCAACTACATTGAAACAGGCAGCATTGTTCACCAAATTTCCCTGAACGGCGGCATTCTGGCCGGCTCTCACCATCCCAGCGTTCACGACCTGGGCATTAGCGGCCCTTACACCGCCAGCCTCCGTTCCACGTACATTCCGATGATGGCCGGCTATACCTTGAATCTGCCCATCGGCGACTACACCATGTTCTACCTGGGCGGCAAGGCGGGTGCCACTTACGGCGACGTGAAGACCACCATCCACGGCCTGGAAAACGGCAGCCAGTCCCGCACCATTTCCACCACCAAATTTTCCTGGGCGGCCCAGGCCGGCTTCAAATTCAGCGTGTCCAAGAGCACGGACTTCGTGATTGGCTACGAATACTATCAGATCCAGGGCTACAACGATCCCGGCTACCATATCATCAAGCTGGGCTTCTCGTGGGACTTTTAAGTACATTGCGTTCATCGCTATCTACGGCGGCTCCGCATCGTGCGGAGCCGTCTTTTTTGTATCTGACCAAGACAATTCCCTTCAGATAGCCGGAAAACAAGGCGAACGCGGCAAAGCCGGCTTTCCAAAAAGGCACCTTCCAGGAACGTATAACTGCCCAACTGCCGCAAAAGCCTGAGGCGTCCTGAGCTTTTTTAAGGCGGGAAAATCAATTCCGATAAGGAAAATTCCTCTCGGATCCGAAGAAGGAATTCCATCCACTAAACGCGGAAAAGCCGGACGGCGTCTGCCAGACAAAGGACCCCGGTGGGATGATAAAACCAACTATCCATGTCCGGAGGCCGGAGATACAGTCCAAACAAAGAAGGCCCCAACCGGGGCCTTGCATGGATGAATATCGCCCGGGAACCAAGGCTTTACGCCCCGGTTCCCAATCAAAAAAAGTCCCTCACTTGGCAGGCTTGAACGGCTTGGGAGAAGCGTACACCTCGTAATCCTTGATGCGTCCGTTTTCCCGGTTCTGGCGCGGCAGGTAGCGGAAACCGGAAAGCTTCTGCACCTTGCCCAGGTCCAGCACGATCATGTGCGGGTGCTTGGGATTGTCCCCCTGCCACTTGGTATGCCAGTAGGTGGTGGGCTGGTTGTCCATCACCAGACCCGCCTGGGCGGCTTCTCCCGTCGTCTCATGGGAGTCCGCATAAACCACGGACCACTGTTCGCGGGGAAGCAGGTTGCCGGAGGCATCCAGGAAGTTCAGTTCCGCAATGGCGGCATGAGGACCGTTGTCATGAGCGTTTTTGCTGACAAGGGCGATGTAGCGCGCCTGGATAGGAGCGCGGAATTTGATTTCCTGCTGATCCGTCCCCTTGGCAAAGGTTCCCTTGTGCACCAGCTGGCTGGCGGCGGGAGCCACAGGCTTGCCTACGCGGAACACATCCGCCATGGCGGGGTCGCGCTTAACTTCGTAAATGGCTTCCTTCACGCCTTTCACTGTACCGGAACCGCCATCCACGTCCAGCACCACGATTTCATTTTTCCCCGGTTTCAGGTATTCGCCGGGGCAGTAAAGCGCCTGCTGGGAGCCGATGAACCAGAAGCGGCCCAGATTGTGGCCGTTCACCCACACGACGCCTTTCTTCCAGCCGTCCCGCATGTCCAGGTAGGTATCCTTGGGATTGGAGACGTTGAAATATCCACGGTGGAACACGGGCTGGTCGCCACCCGGCTTCTTGCCGGAGAAGGACAGAAGCTCCACGCCCTTGCACGGGAGGTTGTAGATGAGGAAGTTTTCCAGCTTCTTCCCGTCCAGCGTGATGGGGCCGCGTATTCCCTTGCGTTCTCCCTGAATTTGGCCGCCGAAGTTGATGCGGCCCATGTTTTCCACAAAGATGTCCACCGTATGGAGACCCGCGGGAATGACCACGTCACAGGCGTCCTGCTTGTAGCGGCGGTCCGCCGCACCCTGCCTTTTGCCGTCCACGTAAACGATGGCGCGGTCCTGCATGTTGTTCATCTTCAACTCGCCCTTCACCGGGCCGTTCACCTTCGTCCGGTACAGGATGAAGCCCAAGCTCTGCCCCAGGGCTTCCATGTGCACGGGCTCCTTGCGGATGACAGGCTGCGGGAGCCGGTTGAACATGCCGGCTTTCCCCGTAAACGTGATGGGCGGCAACTCCATCATTTCCGGCTGCGCGGGTGGATCGGGGAGCTTGTACGTATCACCGTAATAGTCCTGAATGGTCTGGCGGAACGTGCGGTAGCGGTCCGTCAGGGTTCCGTTTTCAGAGATGGGCGCGCCGTAGTCGTAATTGGTCACGTCCGGCGTGTAGGCCCCTTCCCAGTTCGCCCCGTTCATGAAGCCGAAGGAGGTGCCCCCGTGCGCCATGAAGAGGTTGGGGGAGACGTTGTTTTCCAGCATCCACTTCAAGTCGCGGTTGAAGCCTTCCGTACTGCCGCCGTTTTTGGGCTTGCCCCAGTGGTCAAACCAGCCTACCCAGAATTCGCCGTTGATGCGGGGAGTCTTGCCCTTGTGCTTTTCCAGGTTGGCAAAGGCGCCCTTGGCTCCGCCGCCGAAGTTCATGGCGGAAACGATGCCGGGCAGCGTGCCGTTGTTGATCATCCAGTCATTCGGGCCGTCCGAGGTAAAGGGCACTACACCCGGAAGCTCCTTTTGGATGACTTCCAAGTGTTTTTTCACGTAGTCCTTGTCGGAGCCGTAGGAGCCGTATTCATTTTCCACCTGAGCCATGATGATGGGGCCGCCCTTGGTGATCTGCAGCGGTTCCAGCATGGAGCAGACTTTCTTGAGATAAGCCATGGCCGGTTCCAGGAAGCGGGGGTCCTGGGAGCGGACCTTCAGGTCCGCATCCTTCAGCAGCCATCCGGGGAAGCCGCCGAATTCCCATTCCGCACACACATAGGGACCGGGACGCACGATAACCCACAGTCCCGCTTTCTGGGCCTCCTTGACAAACTCTACAAAATCCCGGTTCCCGGAAAAATCCCATTTGCCCGGTTCCGGTTCATGCACATTCCAGAACAAATAGGTGCAAACCGTATTCATCCCCATGGACTTCATGCGCTGGAACCTGTCCTGCCAATGGGAACGCGGCACGCGCGGATAGTGCATTTCCCCGGAAATGATCTTCACGGGCTTGCCGTCCATCAGAAAATTTTCCTGATTGGTGGTGAAGACATGCTTGGCGCCGTCGTTGGACTCCGGCATGGGCATGGGAGCGGCCACACACAAATGGGCAGCCAGCAGCAAAATGGAAAATAGGGGCAATTTCATGATGAATAAAACGGATGGCGATCGGAATAACTTTCGCAAAAATGCGTCTGTATTCAATGTTAAAAAGGATAGACCACAAAGAGACCACTTCCGTCCCGAACGGATTTAGTCATGAATATTTAATCCTGGATAGAAAATATGACAAAATCCAATCAACGATTATTTGCTCTGCAATCTCCCATTTCCTATCATGCAGGGCCGGAAATGGCAGACGGGAATTTCTCTGTGGCCGCTATATCCATTTGAGGCGGACAGTATCTTCAACCAAGGAAAAACTCCTTCTGCTCCAGAGTTCCGGAATCTTGATACCGCTCTCGCCGTCTGTCCCTCCCTGCATCCCGTTTTCTTTCCGACTGGCCTTTAAATTCAGACCACCTGGGCAAAAATCACTCTCCAGAAGAAAATTGCGGCGGATCATCCTGGTCCTTCAGGCGTATCACCTCATGCCTTTCCTCAAACGGAATGCCGCGGCGCCGTGCCTCCTGCGTCTCCTTCTTCATCTTGCCGTCCACCCAGTACAAATGGGATTCCAGCGGATTGTAGAGCCGGGGGGAACAGAAACGCGTGGGGGATTCCGGCCAGCGTATCCAGCGCCAGCAGGCAATGTGGGTATAAGGCTCCCTCCACCCAGGAATCCATACGCAGAGTTCATGAATCCTCTTTTGAGCACGGAGAAGGGCCTCCTTTAAGGCCGGGTAATCGGAAGCTTCCCGTTCCGCATCCAGCGCGGCATCCAGTTCGGCATCCGCTACGGCGAAAATGTTGTTCGTGTTGCCTACGGGATTTCCCCGGCCGTCATACGCCAGTTCCGAGGCGAACGTCTCATAAAGACGTGGGAACGGCGTGTCCAGAGGCCACGCCCACAAAGCGGCCTGGTACCTTTTTTCAAATACCTTGCGGGAACACACCCCGTACGTAAGGGGATCCAATTTGATGTCCACCCCGCACTTCATGGCCTCCTGCCTGATGATGGAACAAACGTTGGTCATCATGTGGGAGGAATCCGCAAAAGTCAGCTCCATACACAGGCGTTCCCCACGTTCATTTTTCAGAATACCGTCCTCTCCCATCTCCCGGAAGCCCGCGCGGGCAAAATATTCCATGGCTTTTTTCTTGCTGTATTCCGGAGCTTTCAGCGGGAGTGTCAGGTCGCCGTATCCCTCCATGTAGGAGCCGAGACGCCTCATGTTCCCGCGGAACAGGGAGTCAATCACCATCCCCATGTTCACGGCGTGGGCCAGCCCTTTGCGGATGTCGGTATTCCTCAGCATCCTGTCGGAACAATTCAGGTACAAGCCATACGGAGGACAGGCATAGCCCGCTTCCAGGCTGTATTTGTCTATATAGCCCCGGTGCACTTCCGGCAGTTCCAGCTTGCCCTCCCATATTTCCGGCTTGCGGATGTTCATCATGTCCAGATCCCCGCGCCGGAACATCTCAATCGCCTTGTTCTCCAGGTTTACAAAAACATGCTCCACCTGGTCCGCATTGCAGGAATAGCGGTAATACTTTCTATCCTTCGCCCACCAATCCTTCACCCGGGCAAGAGTGATGCGCTCTCCCTGCCGGATTTTTCCGGGCACCACCACGTACCCGCCCGTGTTCGGCGCGGCCTTCCACTGGTAGCGTTCCAGAAACAGCGCATTGAAATCATGGTAAAAACCGGGATGCGCCGGATGAAAATCCACACAGGCCATGTAAGGCAGCAGAGGCCGCGGAGACGGCACGGTGAGCGCAATGACGGAATCTCCGTACACGGTGATCCGGTCGAACGTGGAGCGGAACAGGGCTGTCCAGAAAGGGTCCCTGGCGGCGTCCGACGTGCGCAGGCAGATATTCAGCAAAAAATCCTCCACACGCACGGGCCGTCCGTCCGAATAGGCCGCTTCAGGATCCAAATGATAAAAAACAGTGCGCCCATCCGCGGAAACGGCCCAGCGGTCCGCCAGCCCCGGTATGGGACGGGAAGTTTCCGGATGCAGCCCCACGAGAGGAATCCACACGTTGTCAATCGCGGAATAATTGAAAAAATTCTCGCTGCCGGGACCGAAAGCCCGCAAGGTGCCGGGGAACGGCGTATTGATCCACAGCCGGACCTGGCCGCCCTTCACGGCGCGGGGGTCCCCGATCTCCGGTTCCTCCATGCCCGTGTGCCATTCCAGGCCGGGGGGCATCTTTTCCAGAGGAAGCATACGAATATGATCCCCCTGCTCCAGCCTTCTCCTGAGGCGCTCCACGGAACGCGCACGTTCCGCCAGACGGCGGCCGTCGCCTTCCCCGCGGGAAACGGCCAGCAGTTCTTTCTGTTGCTCCCCTCCCGCCAGTTCCCGGAGCAGTTCCCTTTCCACGGACCTGTTCCAGCGTTCTACAAATCCGTCAAACACAGCCGGCATCCCCCGGTCGTCGGTATTCCCGGCCCCCTCGTTCCAGACCGCGGATTCCCGGTGGGAGAAGTAAAACACCCCCCCTATGAACACGGCCAGGAGCAATGCCCCCAGAATGGACAGCCAGCGAAACACGATCAACGATTACCCGCCCTCTTTTAACCTATATCCGGTCCTAATGAAAAAGAAAATCCCCATCCTCCGCCCGGAACAGTTTCCTTCGCCTGAAACAGTCCGCAAAACGGAAGATGGGGGTGCAATCAACAATTAACGCTGGAGAGAGTTTAGAATTCGACCGTCACACCGCCGAAGACGCCCAGTCCGCGGGCCTGGCGGGGACCAAAGTTGTAGTCGTTCGTGATGATGAAATTCTGATCGAACAGGTTTTCCACGCGCACATGTAGGGCTACGTTGTCCGTAACTTGGTACCTGGCGAACACGCGCGCCGTGAAGAAATTGTCCAGGCGGGCGTAGTTGTAGTCCGTGCGGCCCATTGCGGACGTCACGCCAAAGCCTACCGTCAGTTTCTCAAGCGGGGAAGTGTGGATTTCCGCATTGATGGTGTGGCGGGCGGTGTTGGCCATCTGGCGGGTTTCGTAACTGCCGATGGAATCGCGCTTGGGCATCGTGAACGTGTAATTGGCGTAATAGCCGCTGTTCCAGGCATCCTTGAACTGTCCCTTGAAGGCGACTTCCACACCGTAGGAGGTGGCATGGGAATAATTCGCGTACGTGGTGTAGGAATCCGGCCAGGTACCTACGGACCTAGTGCCGATTTCATCATTGATGCGGGTCCAGAACCCCGTCACGGAAGCGTAATGGTTGTCCGCCAGGCGCTGTTCCACGCCCAGGTCGCCGCCCAGGGACTTGGAAATGTCCAGATCGGGATTGCCTACGTAGCCGTAATTGGCGGCATACTGCTCAAAATACGTGGGAGCCCGGAAGCCGGAACCCACGGAACCGAAAATGCGGGTGGGGGAATCCTTGCCCGTCACCTTCCAGGAATTGGAATAGCGCCAGGTGAAATGGTTGTTCCACACGGAATCATGCTCCAGACGCAATGCCACGCTGGCGTCAAAATTGTCCGTGGGGGCCCACATCTGTTCCGCGAAAAACGCCAGCGTGCTTTGCCATTCGTCCTTGGACACGTAATTGTTTTCGCTCGTGTAGGCGGATCGGTCCCAAGCCATCCCGGCGATCGTCGTCCACTGCTTGTTCCAGGTGAGTGCATTGCGCCATTCCGTCTGGAAACGGCGGTTCCGCATCACGTTGGGCTGGAAGTCGTATTCCGGCGTGTGGGTGGAATAATTCATGTTGTAATGTCCCACCATGAAGCTGGTGGACCACAACTTGCTGAGTTCCGCATCCACGCGGCCGGTGATCAGGTTGCTGCGGTTTTTGTCTTCCGTATTGTACAGGTGGGAGTCCGGCACGGCGGGCCACTGATTGTAATCCACATACGGAGTGGGATATTCAAAATAGGAGTCCAGGCGTCGGTAGGTAAAGCTGAGCTTCACCTTGTCGTTGACGTCATAACCCAGGCGCAAAGCTTCCTGCCACTGGCGGAAATCGTTCATGCCCGTCCTGTTGTCATAAATGGAATCATAAATCGTGGGATCGTTTTCCGTGGTTTCAAAACCCACGCCCACAAAGTAGGACAATTTCTTGATCTTGCCGGAAGACGTCACGTAGCTGTTGAACGTTCCAAAGGAACCGGCCTCCGCAAAAATTCTCGTCACCGGGTCGCCTTCCCCTTCCGGCGTATCCATGGCAACTACGCCGCCAATGGCTCCGGAACCGAACACGGCGCCCTGGGCGCCCTTCACCACTTCCACATTGCCCACCGTAAAGAGATTGGTGATGCCCAGCAGCTTGTTGCCGGACATGTTGACATCGCTGATGCGCATGCCGTCAACCATCGTCAGGGTGTAGGTATCCTTGTTCATTCCGCGGATGACGGTGTTGCTCACGGAACCGCGCTGCCAGGTGCCGCCGCCGTCCAGCGTGAACACGCCGGGCGTCTGGGAAAGAGCTCCCGTCAGAGTTTCAATTCCTTCTTTCTGGAATTCTTCCGGATTGATCACGGAAACGGAAACGCCGGAACGGTTGTACGGCACGCCCACGAAGTGGGACGCCATGGTCAGTTCAGGCATGACCTGCATGGTTTCCGTCCTGGCGACGGGCTTGGCGTCTTCCTTGTTGACGGATTCTGCAAGAGAGGACTGGCCCGCAAACGCGGCAAGGCCAACGGCAATAGCGCCCATCTGAAGGGCTTTCTTGGTATAAAGCATGGTTGTAACGCCTTACGTCCGGTAACTCGCCGGACAGTTTGGACAACCCCCTGAGGCTGGTTTTCTGGCTTGCAGGATATTCTGCTTACAGTGGCGGTACCGCTCCGGATTTGCACCGGTATTCCCCATCTATTTCCTGCCCGGCTACGGGCGTCCCTGAGGTCTGTAGCCCTTCCCATAAGGGCTCATGGGATGGATGAAATACCAAAGCCCCCACCATGACAAGACAAAAAAAATTTTCTTTGAACATTTCGTCACTGGATGGATTTTCCCGGAATCTTGCCTCTTCTGGCCGGCCTGCCTCCTCCGTAAGACGTTTCTTCCAGGGAAGCCCGGAAGACAAAAAATTAATAATTGATTATAAATAACTTATTTTCCAAATCAAATATAAAGAAAAGGAATTCCAGCGGCTAAAAAACTTTTACGTTCCACTGATGAAAAAACAGGAGCATCTTTTGGGCGGCCACATCTTCCATCATTTTTTCCGCCCCATCTCTGCCCGGAATGGAAATCTCCAGTCCCGCTGCTCAATCCCTTCCGGAACACGGAGGAGCATTTCTCTCTGTTCCGCGCATGGACAAACGGACAATTTCCCATTCCCTTTTTACCCGGCAAACCCAGAAAGCCTCCGGAACCGCACCGCCATTTTTGTCTTGTCATTGCATTCCCCGCCGGAACATGATGTGCCCATGATCCGCCCTCCGTCCCCTTTTCAACATCCCGGGCGCATCTTTATCTTCAACGGGGCTTCCAGTTCCGGCAAAACCAGCCTGTGCAAGGCACTGCTGTCCCTGCTTCCTGCCGGCTCCGTCCTCCTTTCCGTGGATGATTTCCTGGATGCCAACGGAATGGGCGGCATGCATCTGATCCACGCCGTCCGCAAGACAGGACCGGAACTCGTCCGGTCTTTTCATGAAACCGTATTCCGGGCCTCCCTGCACGCGCCCTTCGTTCTGGTGGACCATGTGATCGGAGAATCTCCGGACTGGACGGAGGAACTCCGGAGCCAATGCGGGGGAGCGAAACTGCTCCTTGTGAAAGTCGCCTGCGACGTGGAAGAACTGGTCCGCCGGGAACATGCCCGCACGGACCGGAAAGCGGATGTCTTCCACGTCCTGCGGCAGCACACGTCCATTCATGAAGGGCTCTTTTACGACCTGGAGATAGACACCACCCGTCTTTCCCCGCAGCAGGCGGCGGCCCTGCTGGTTCCACACGCAGGCCATACAGCTTTAACAACAACGGCATGAACGACTTTTCACACGGAGGAAACCTGAAATCCCTGGCGGCGGATGCCCGGCGCCCCGAACGCGACATTCTGGACTTCAGCGTCAACCTGAGACCGGAAGGCCCCCCGGAATTCATCACGTCCGCCCTGTGGCGCGCCATGAACGGCGTCACGCCCTACCCTTCTCCGGACATGCAGGAACTGAGAGAAAAAGCCGCCTTGCACTACGGTCTGCTTCCGGAATGCTTCGTCTTCGGAAACGGGGCCAACGAGCTGATTCATGCCCTTCCCCGCGCCCTGAACCTGAAACGTGCCGTCATTCCGGAACCTGCCTTTTCCGAATACAGGCTGGCCTGCCTGTGCCACGGAGTGGAAATTGACTCCGTTCCTTCCGGAGAGAAAACGTCTTTTACTCCCTCTCTGGCCGCTCTGGCGGAACGCGCCGGAACAAATCATGAAGGGGAAGAACAGGAAACTGCCGTCTTCCTGGCCAATCCCTGCAATCCGTCCGGCGGCCTGCTGGATAAAAAGGAGCTGTTTCAGACAATAAAAGAAAACCCCGGAACCGTCTGGATTCTGGACGAATCATTCATTGACTATACAGGAGGGAAAGAATCCCTCCTTCCTGACGCGGCAACCCTTCCCAACCTCGTTATTCTGCGCTCCCTGACCAAATTCTACGGCATGGCGGGCGTCCGCTGCGGTTTTGCCGTAAGCTGCGCCCTTCTGGCGGAACGGCTGCGGAAAAATCTTCCCGCGTGGAATGTGAATGTCTTCGCAGCGGCGGCGGTGCGGGCCATCCTGAAACAGCCCTCTTCCTGGGCGGAACAGGAACGCACTCTGAACCGGGCGCGCCGGGAAGACCTGTTCCGCAGATTGTCCGCGCTGCCGGGAGCTGCCGTTCTGCCTTCCTGCGCCAACTTCCTTCTCTTCCGCCTTTCCGGCGCTCCTTCCGGCCTGGCTCCCCTGCTGCTGAAAAAACACGGCATTGCCGTCAGGGACTGCTCCAATTATCCGGGCCTGGAAACGGGCGGCTGGTTCCGCGCCGGAGTCCGGACTCCGGAAGAACACGAACTTCTGGAACGGGCGCTTCGCGTGGAACTGGACAAACATGCTCCCGCCATCCTGCGCAGGCCCCCCAAGCCGGCGCTGATGATTCAGGGCACCTGTTCCGATGCGGGCAAAAGCGTGCTGACGGCGGCCCTCTGCCGCATCTTCCATCAGGACGGCTTCAGCGTGGCCCCCTTCAAGGCGCAGAACATGGCCCTCAACTCCGGCGTGACCGCGCTGGGAGAGGAAATGGGCCGCGCCCAGATGGTCCAGGCCCAGGCCTGCCGGATAGACCCGGACGCCCGGATGAACCCCATCCTGCTCAAACCCCACTCCAACACGGGTTCCCAGGTCATCGTGATGGGAAAGGCGGTAGGGCACATGGAAGCCGGGGAATACTTCACGGCCAAGCGCCGGTTCTGGCCGGACGTCCGCGCCGCCTACGACTCCCTCTCGGACGAATACGACCTGGTCTGCCTGGAAGGGGCCGGAAGTCCGGGGGAAATCAACCTGAAATCCGCGGACGTGGTCAACATGAACATGGCCCGCTACGCCCGCGCTAAAGTCCTGCTCATCGGGGACATTGACCGGGGCGGCGTGTACGCCTCCTTCCTGGGCACGTGGATGACCTTCTCCCCGTGGGAAAGGGAATTGCTGGCGGGATTCGTGGTCAACAAATTCCGGGGGGATTCCTCCCTGCTTGCCCCGGCGCACCGTTACACGCAGGAACACACGGGAAAGCCCGTGCTGGGAGTCATTCCCATGATACGGAACATCAACATTCCGGAAGAGGACCGGGCAGTCCTCCCCTTTGAATACGATGAAAGCTCCAAACACCCGGACTCGCTGGACGTAGCCGTCGTGATGCCCGCGCACGTCTCCAACTTCACGGACTTCGCCCCGCTGGCGGCGGAACCGGACGTGCGGCTGCGGCAGGTAAGGACCGGGGACGAGTGGGGCCAGCCGGACCTGGTCATCCTGCCCGGAACCAAAAGCGTGGCGGCGGACCTGGAAGGAATGCGCCGGGCCGGACTGGACAGCCTGGTACGGGAGCACGCCGGAAAGGGAAAATGGATCCTGGGCATCTGCGGCGGCCTGCAAATGCTGGGAAGGGAAATTCTGGACCCGCATCATCAGGAATCGGCGGAGGAACGCACTCCCGGCCTGGGACTGCTGGAACTGACCACTACTTTCTCCCCCGTCAAGACCCTGCTCAATGTACGCCGCGCCCGGACGCCTCTGGCCCCGGACGCCTCCGGCTATGAAATCCACCACGGCATCACCAGCCATGAAACCCCTTGCGAATCCCTCATGTTCCGGGAAGACGGTTCTCCATGCGGTTACGGAAAGGGCCGCGTCTGGGCCACGTACCTGCACGGCTTTCTGGACGGCGACGAATTCCGGCGGGCATTCATCAACAGGGTTCGGGTGGATTCCGGCCTGCCGCCCAAGCCTTCCCTGCACGTATCCCATGATGTTGACGGCGCTCTTGACCGTCTGGCGGACATCGTCCGGAAACATCTGGAAATGAACGCCATCTACCGCCTCCTGCAACTGAAACGCTAACCCATGATTCCGTGCCTCCTGCTGCTGCCCGCGGCCCTGCTGCTGGACATCCTCTTCGGGGATCCGCCCAACCGTCGGCATCCCGTCTGCCTCATCGGCTGGTGCGCGCGCCGTCTCGAACCTGAGGCGCGGCGTTTGTGGGGAGGAAGTTTCAAGGCCGGCATGCTGGCGGCCCTGGGTGTCTGCGCTGCTGCGGAATGCGGGCTATTCCTGCTCTTTCTTCCCTTCTTCACGCTTTCCTCCCTGACGGCATCTCCCTGGCTGCCGTGGATTCCCGCCGTTCTGGCCGTTTACATCTGCATGGCCCCGCGCGGACTGGCGGAACATGCGGCGCGGGTGGCCTCCGCCCTGCGCAGAGAAAACGGAGAAGAAGCGCGGCAAGCCGTCTCCATGATCGTTGGGCGCGACACGGAACGGCTGGACTCCCGCGGCGTGGCGCGGGCCGCCATCGAAAGCGTGGCGGAAAATTTGATGGACGGCGTCTTTTCCACCTTGTTCTGGGCCGCCGCAGGGTGTTTGATAGGGGGCGCTCTCGGCGCGGCCGCCGCCGCGCTCGTCCACCGCGTCTTCAACATCCTGGATGCCATGTGGGGAAAGAAAAACGAACAATACAGACACTTCGGCACCTTCGCCGCCCGCACGGACGACGCCCTCAACTTCATTCCCGCCCGTCTCATCCTGTCCTGCATTTCCCTGGCGGCCCTGTTCCTTCCGGGCGCCTCCTCCTGCCACGCGCTCACCGTGGGCTGGACCTTCCGCCGCGCCCACGCCAGCCCCAACTCCGCCTGGAGCGAGGCGGCCTTCGCCGGGGCGCTCGGACTCCGCATCGGCGGCCCCGTCTCCTACAAGGGCATGCCCGCGGACTATCCCTGGATAGGCTCCGGACGGAAAGAAGCCACGGCCGGCGACCTGGACCGCGCCATACGGCTCATGTGGCTCACTACGGCCATGGGCACGCTCCTCTTCTCCCTCATCCTTGCCCTTCCCCACTTGCAACCATCATGAACAAACTGCACATACCCCCGCTGGACGAACAGGCCGCCAAGGCCGCCCTGGAACATCAGAAAATCCTGGCCAAGCCGCCGCTTGCGCTGGGAAAGCTGGAACCGGTAGCCATCCAAATAGCCGCCATGACCGGCAACCCAGCTCCGCGCCTGAAAAACAAGGCGGTGGTTCTCTTCGCCTCCGACCATCACATTGCCGACCACGGCCTCAGCCTGACCTCCACGGACGTAACGTACATCCAGACGCGCAACTTCCTTCAGGGAGGGGGAACCATCAATGCCTTTACGCGCAATGCCGGAGCACGCCTGACCGTGGTGGACGTGGGCGTGAACTACGACTTCGGCGACCTGCCGGGCCTCGTCAAAAGAAAAGTCATGCACGGCGCCAATGATTTCAGCAAAGGTCCGGCCATGACCCGGGAGCAGGCGCTGGAATGCCTGCAAGTGGGCATTGACATCGCGCGGGAGGAAAAAGCCAGGGGGCTGGACATCGTGGCCGCCGGGGAAATGGGCATCGGCAACACAACGCCGTCCTCCGCCATTGTGGCCGTTCTCACGGGAACCCCGGTGGAAACGGTGACCGGGCGCGGCTCCGGCGTCAAAGGAGAAGTCATCCGCAAAAAAATAGAACTCATTGAACGGGGAATCGCCCTGAACAAGCCGGACCCCGCCGATGCCATCGATGTGCTCGCCAAGGTGGGCGGCCCGGAAATAGGGGCCATGGCGGGGCTGATGCTGGGGGCGGCATCCCTGCGCGTTCCCATCGTCATCGACGGTTTCATCGCCGGGGCTGCGGCGGCCATTGCCCAGGGAATCCGCCCGGAGGCGGCCCGGTACTTCCTCGGCTCCCACAACTCCGCGGAACCTGGGCACAAACTCATCATGGACCACATCGGGGTCACCATGTACATGGACCTGGGCCTCTGCCTGGGAGAAGGCACGGGCGCGGCCCTCTTCTTCCCCGTGCTGGACGCCGCCACGCGGGTTCTTTCAGAAATGAAGACCCTGCCGGAACTGGACATCACCGTACCCCGCTAATACTGTACCTCTCCAGATGACCGTCATCACCGCCATCCGCTCCGCCTTCGGCTTCCTGACCCGCCTGCCCGTGGGGCCGTGGCCCCTGCAAAACAACCTGAACGGAATTTCCGCGTGGCTTCCGCTGGTCGGCATTGTGGTGGGCGGACTGGTCGGAGGACTCACCTTCCTTTCTTCCCTTCTCTTTTCCCCCCTCCTCTGCGGGGTCATCGGCTGCGCCTGCTGGGTGGCCGTCACGGGCGGTCTGCATCTGGACGGCGTGGCGGACTGCGGGGACGGCCTCCCGGTGGAAGTCACGCGGGAACGCAGGCTGGAAATCATGAAAGACTCCCGGCTGGGCACCTTCGGCGGAACGGCCCTCTTCTTCAATCTGGCCTTCAAGGCGGCCGCCCTGGCCGTGCTGGCGGCCTCCGGTTCATGGCTTCTCCTGCTCACGGCCTGCATTCTGGCCGGACTCCTGGCCCGCAGCCAGATCTTCATCGCCATGCGTTTTCCCGGCGCGCGGCCCGGCGGCATGGGGGAAGCCTTCAGGCAGGGCACGCGTCCCGTCCACGCCCTGATTGCCGCCGCCGTCACCCTGGCCGCCTGCGTCCTGGCAGGCTGGTCCGGCCTGTATGCCCTGGGAGCCGCCCTGGCCGGTTCCCTGGCCCTGCTCCTGTATGCCCGGCACAGGCTGGGCGGCGTCACCGGGGACGTATTCGGCTGCACCGTGGAATGCACGGAATGGATTGTACTGCTTACCTTCTGCACCGCCCTATGACCCCGCATAAATGCAGCGTTCCCGGCCTCAACATCGGCTGCACCTCCTTCATCATCCCGGACTACTACGTTCCCGCCGTCAGGGAATGCGTCCGTTACGCGGACGATATTGCCCTGCTCCTGCTGGAGGCGGGAAGCAAGGGGGAAAGCCTCATCACCCCCGCGGAAATCAGGGAACTGGGCCGCATCGCCAGGGATGCGGGAGTAACGTGGAACATCCACCTGCCGACGGACGGAGGATTCGCCACGCCCGAATCCTCCCTCCGGTACACGGAAAACATCATCCGCACCATTGAACTCACCCGGGAACTGGAACCTCATACCTGGGTCATGCACGTGGTCACAGACCACATCCCCGGACCGGACATGCGTCCGTACCTGACGGAGGAGGAAACGGAAAGAATCCTCCGCTCCCTGGAGCAAATCACGCCCTATCTGCCCGCACCGGAATACCTGGCTCTGGAAAACCTGGAACGCCATCCGACAGACTATCTGGACGGGCTGGTCGCCGCCACGGAACATTCCCGCTGCTTCGACATCGGCCATGTCTGGAAGGAAGGGCTGAAACCGGAGGAACTCCTTCCCCTCTGGCTGCCGGACATCCGCATGTGCCATCTGCACGGACTGGAAAAAAGGGACCATAAATCCCTACACCACATGCCCGCCCCCGTGCTGGACGCCCTGCTCCACCCCATGTGGGACATCAGCTTCACCCCCCTCATCACGCTGGAAGTATTCAGTCTGGATGACTTCCTGAACTCCCACCAGGCCATACTGGAATCCTATCAACGCCATGTCTCCAAACACTGACACCTCCAGCCCCCGCATGACGCTCGTCGTAGGGGGCACCAGAAGCGGCAAAAGCCAGTACTCTGAAAAAATCGCCTCCGGATTCGGGAAAAAAATCCTGTATGTTGCCACGGCGGAAGTCTGGTCCGGCTCCGGCTCCCTAGAATACCGCATCCTCAAGCACCGTGAACGCCGCCCGCAGGAATGGCCCACGCTGGAATGCCCGCGCAACGTGGCCGCCACCGTGCAGGCGTCCAGTCTGCTGGAACAGGTGGACGGCGTCATTCTGGAATGCGTCACCCTGCTTGCCTCCAACATCCTGTACGACCAGAAGGACCCTGCGGAATACCTTCCGTTCCAGGATGCCCTGATCCGGGAAATAGAAGCGTTGAAGGAACTCATTTCCCGGTCTCCCGTACCGTGGGTGCTCGTCTCTTCGGAAACCGGCATGGGCATTGTCCAGCCGGACCCGGAAACGCGCCACTACTGCGACGGTCTGGGCATCGCCAACCAGCTTCTGGCAAAAAGCGCGGATGAAGTCTACTTCATGGTGGCGGGGCTCCCCGTCACCGTGAAAAAGTGACTGATGCTCAACTCTTCAGCGCAATATACCTCAATACTCCCGGACAAATCCTGCCCAGCAGGAAATAGATGCCGCTGAGAAAAACACGCCCGCACAAGTCATACCATTCACAGAACTGTGATGAGTGGAAATATGCTGGATCATCGTGAAAAGCATGTCCAGAGTCCGCATAATCTCCATCCTTGGACTTTACTCCATTACCTGCACCGGATAAGGACGGTCTGATGCCCGCACTCTACCACCGCGATCTGCGCGGAGAAAACAGCGTGGGCATCGACGGCTACTTCACCTATGGCCTCATGGACAACGACGCGGACGGCACGCCCAGCTCGTCAACGCCGGGCTGAACTGGGCCATCTCCGGCGCCTGGAGCGCCGGGGCCTTCTATCATCTGGAATGCCGGGAAAACATGACCAACCAGAACGTCACCGCCACCGTGCGCTATTCGTTCTGATTATTTTGAAAAGTCACACGGAGGGAATCCACAGCGGATTCCCTCCGTTTTTCCGAAACGGCCCCACATTCATTCCACAGTAAATTCTTGACTCTCTCTGCCGGTTGATGCTTAATCCCTGCACTGCATATGCCGACGTGGCGGAATGGTAGACGCGCTCGACTCAAAATCGAGTTCCAAAAGAGTGTGGGTTCGAGTCCCACCGTCGGTACCAACTTTTCCATATCGCAAGTTACTGTTTATCAGTGCTTGCGATTTTTTCTTTCTTGAAAGTGCAAGACAGATTGCAAGACACGAAAACGGGTTTTAAAGGCATTGTCTTGCAGGGAAAGGGTATCAAAAGCCCTCCCCCGTGTGAACAGGAGAGGGCCGGCAAGTGTCTCCGTGCAGGAAACGGTTCAGACAAGGCCGACGAGGCGGTTGTACTTGCGGTTGGCTTCCATGTGCCGGGGATGGGGCGGGTCATCCAGAGCGGCATAGTCCGGGTGGTTGGGATCCGTGAGCATGGCGTGGGCTTCTTCCGCGTTGCTGCGGCCAGGAGCGGCGTTCTTAGCACCCACAAAGGAGTCTTCCCCAGTGGCGCTCATCAGCGCGTGCAGGAGCTTAAATCCCTTGGGGGATTGCAGTGGAGCCATGTCTTCCGCTGTGAGTCCCGCCTTGACCTCCGTGCGGTCCGGCGTCACGTCCACGGAGTGCCCGCAGCCGCCCAGCAGCGCGGACGCCGCATAGGCCGCCCCCCGCCAGGACCACCCACAGGAGGCGTTCCCACCATTTCAGGCCGGTTTTGGCTTTGCTTTTTTCGTAGGCATCTTTTATGCCCTGCTTCCCCGCCTCAAGGGCGGCCTTCTTTTGTTCTTCCCTGATGTTCATATATTTCTATTCTTGTAAGATATTCATAGTCATTTTGCCGGCCAATTATCGAAAACGCCCGTGCTAGAATAACGCTCCAATCCGCTATGAAGAATATTCGCTCGCCCAACAACCACACTATGTTTCAACGTATCGTTTGCCCAAAACAAAACTCCGGCTCTGAAACCGTATGCAATTCCCGTATACTCGGCAATTTTAATCCATTTCCTGGAATTATGGGTATTGTCAGCCATAATCACCACACTGCCGTTCCTGCTCCCCGGCACGCAAACGAATTTTTTATATGTGGAGAAATTTTCCCCACCATAAGCGGGCCATTGGATCATATCGTGGTAGTTATCCCGAAATACATGCAAATGCTGATTAGTCACCATAAAAACTTGGAAATCGAGTCCCTTAAAATCTGGCTTGAAATCTGGCGATATCACTTCATCATAAGGATGGTGGTGCAAATTAAAATTGGTATCATCCCCAAAATTCCAATAACATGCAACTCCCGCGAGCTGATGATTGCTCGTGCAGCCAATAGTGCTCACTCCCGCGGAAAAAACATCCGCGCGCGGGCTAAACTGAGCAAAACCACCCGGCAAGTCGTTATTTCTCAGATTGTAATTGATACGTCGCCTGCCTGAATCGGTTCCATTTACAAAGGAAAAAGATTCAACATTGTCGGACTTTTTTGAAAATCCTTGACTATCTTCATCGTGTACGTCGCCAAGAAGCGCATAGGCATTGTCCATTTCGGCGGCAGCCAAAAGCTGCAACAAAGATAGCCCATTTATCGTCAAATCATTATTGACTGCTATAGGCCCATTGAACGTTTCAGTTCCCTCGTGCGTGTTGTCGCCCGTGAAGGTATTGGACGCTCCCGGAATGTTGCTTGCAGCATTCCAAGCAGTACGTTCTTCCTCCGTGATGTGCACGGTTGTGTTCTCGGTGTGCTCGTCCAGCCCATCCTGCGTGGCCACCACGGCTCCCTTCGTATTCCGCGCATTCCATTTCTCCTTTTCTTCCTGGCTGACATGAACCGTCGTGTTGGTTTCGTGGGCCGTGAACGTGCCCGTATCCACCTTGCCGGAAAGGGAGGACGCATCCGCCTTGGCATTCCAGGCAGTGCGTTCTTCCTCCGTAAGATGTATCGTCTTATCTTCTGCATGGCCGGCAAAGTCACTCTGCGCTGCCACCAGAACTCCGTTTACTGTATTAATGCTATTCATTATTATTTATTGTTTGTTATAAAGTAGTTGAACAACTCCACTGCCGTCCCGTCCACGATCGTGAACTGCGAATAATCCCGACTGGAGATAAGCCTGCGTCCTCCCCTGGGCATTGACTGCTTCCACGGTCAACATGACTGCATTCCTGGATTCCAGAGATAGTTCTCCTTCCTCCACAGGCGAGCTGATGATCCGGTCCGGCCATACCGCTATTTGAATTTTTTCCGATTCTCTGGATAAAACGTCAATGTGTGAAACCACTTCAAAAAAGTTTCCGTCTGTTTCACAGAAATATCATCCTGTGTGAAACGTTGTGACTGACAAATCCGTCTCCATCCGGGAAAATGGCCGGCATGATGAACTTATCCCATACACCGGGCGTGGGGAGCTGTATCTGTAATTTTTCTTTATCCCTATTTTCCAATCAGTTAATTGTGCTGTATAAGTCTGTATTATTCGTCCAGAATAGCCTCTCCATAGTAACGCAGCGTATTAATAACGTCCTCCCATTCCCTTTTGGCAAATATAAACTCCTATCAGAAATTTCCCCGGACTGGACCAAACCAAAGAACTCCGGAAGAATCTTGTAGGAAGCGAGGTACTCGGTTCCTTCGTCAAAACCCGCCGGCCACGCCCTAGAATACTTTGCAGTACCAGGCACGGCCATTCTCCCTCAATCCAAAAATCTGTGGAATGGAAAAGGAATGGCTGGAATGGGTAATAAAACCGGGCGCCCGATCCCATCGGGTCAGCCGAACAAACACGGTGTATTGATTGCCAGAGGATACACTGATCCTGGCTTCAATCCATACTTCACATAATCTTCAGGTACGGCAAAGAGGCCTTCATCCAATTTCCTGTAATCCGGACTGAAAACAATATTGCTGAAAGCAAGTGAAACAAAATTATTATTCCCGGCCAAGATCCCACGAAATAGGAATGACACAGCTGGTCAGACCTTATAGGAGTTGTTCTCGCAGTCTCGACTTTCTCCCGGCACAAGTTATTGTTTATCAGCAATTGTAGTTTTTACTTTCAGACACTGCAGTACATGGAGACTATTTTTATCAACACTAAACCGGGATATATGCGGAGATGAAAGGCCCTTCCCTGCGTGAACAGAAAAGAGCAGCAAGAAAGTGTCTCCATGTTCAAAACGGAGCAGACAAGACTAGAGACGGCTGCATTTACCGCTGGCTTCCGTATGGATAGTATTCATGTCGTGTAAAGTATCGGTTCTTTCTACATGGAATATGACATGAATATGGAAAAGGACGTCATGATTTTATAACGCCTGAGGATACCATAACACCTGTCAAGAGACTAAGCGATCCGTCAGCCCAGTGGGAACCGTCTTGGTGGCCCAAGTAGAATGTGTTCACACGCACAGAAAAGTATTGTGAGTTAACTGCTACGCCATCCTTCCCGGAAATCGTGACACCTGAACAGGCGTCGCTTAAAATGATATTGCCCTCCGTTTCCACCACAAAGGCGCGTCCGTTTACTCGAACAAAACTCTCGCCTTCTCCCCCCAAATAAATATCACCTTCACGTGAGGCCAGTACGGGAAAGCCTTTCTCATTGCGCAAATTGATCGGCCCCTGGTAATTGCCCAAATCAACCGTAGATCCATGTGCAGCCACATATTCGGCAACATATGTCTCCATCTCGGCACGCGAAACGCTGCTGGCCGCTGCGGAGTTCCATCTTTCACGCTCTTCATCGGTGATATGAACCGTAGCATCGGTCTTGTGAACCGTAAAGGTATCCACATCCACTTTGGATGCCAGTTCGGAAGTATCCGCCTTGGCATTCCATATGGTACGTTCTTCTTCTGTCAGATGAATGGTTTTGCTCTTCGCATGATTGATAAAATCACTCTCTGCTACCAGCGGAATTCCATTTACCGTATTCATTCTCTTCATGATTATTTTCTATTATTATTATAAAGTAGTGGGAAAACACCACGCCCGCTTCATCATCATGGCAGATTCCGAATAATCCTCATCAGTGAAAAGTATATCCTTTTCCTGAATCGATTGACTCGACTAACTGATAGAATTAATTGGTTCACTGGTTTCTGAAAGGGATTCTTCCCTTCCGGTGTTAAAATTATCTTGAATCAGCCAAATTCAGACTTGGAATGCTTTCCATTCGCCGGATGAAACGGCATGGAGTAATGCCACTTCTCTAAAAGTCTCTGTCTCTCCCGCGGAAATATCATCCTGCATAAAACGTTTATGCTGGATGAATCTGCAGGACTGCACTTATTCAAATAAAAAACTGTAAATTCACTTCGAATGCGGGAAGCCACTCAAATTTCCCAGGACTTCAGCAATTCCCGGCGCAAACATACCGTGCAATCTTTAATGGCCGTGATAGGCCACGTCTCTTTTTTTGACAGCCTCCTCACCACATGGAAACGCTGTATCATGATGTCCGTTCTCTTCTCCATCTTCAGCTGCCGTCCCGGGCCTTGAGCAGAATGGACTTCACCGGGATAGTTGCTCTAAAATCAGATCGTGCAAATCCCCTTGGAAAAGCCATGTCTGGAAATCGTTCAAAAACGGAACTATCTGCGCAGGTAAAACACAAATTAGGGACAAATAATTACAACACTCTTGAAATAAGAACATTAAAAATAATTTCACTTCATTTCTCTTTTTCCCAAGAGATATAGTAATTCATTAAACAAAAACATTATAGGGAATTTCCCGGGAATTCTCTACCGAATAAAAAAGACCAGACTCCATAATAATCTGAATATTTGACAGAGAAAGAATGTCTTATCAATATGCGGACGACGCAGACAGGCCTTTCCTGCCTTCCCGGCTCAACAAATGGCTCGAATTCCCGTGTTTCAAGAAGTACTAGAAGAATATATGAATCCAGCACCAGCCCTTTCATTGGCAGAAAATGTGGCCAATAAAATCAAGCAAATGATTCTTAGCGGAAGCCTGGTCAACGTATTGCCCGGAGAGCGGGAGCTGGGCAACAGATTATCCGTGGGCCGGGAAACGGTCAGGAAGGCATTGACCATTCTGGAAAAAGAAAACTGGATTGCCCCTGCACGGATCAAGGTGCCGAGACGTATTCTGAAAGCCGCCACAGACAACATGGGGCCGGACGCCTGCTCCTTCCCTGCCCAGGAAAAGAAAGCCACGATCGGTTTCCTGACCTCCCAGCCGCTTAAAAGACTGGCGCAAAGCGTCCTGGTAGAAGTGTACACCATCCTGAAAATTCTGGAGGAAGACGGAATCAGCGTGCGCATCTTTGAAGCTCCCTGGCTTCTGGGCAACAATCCGGACAAACGGCTTGCCAAGCTGGTAGGCAAATCGGAATGCGTCTGTTGGATTCTCCACCGTTCCTCGGAGCAATCCCAGCTCTGGTTCAAGACGCACGGCATTCCCTGCATTGTCCGCGGCACTTCCTATCAAAGCAGCAACCTGCCCTATCTGGACCGTCACTGGGCCGCTACCACCCATCATGCGGCACGGCATTTATGGAACAAGGGGCACAGAACCGTAGGGCTGTGCCTTCCGCCGGACCCTTTGAAAGGCCATCACCTGATGCAGAAAGGCTTCTTCGGTTTTTCGGAACAGGGCTGGAACCCCGTCCTGATTCCCACTCCGTTTGAAACCCCCGCTTTCTTCGAACACCTGACCAAGGCTTTCAAGGAGCATCCGGACATGTCCGCCCTAGTGACTACGCGCGGCAACCAGATCATTCCCATCCTTTCCTATGTGGAGGCCCGCCAGTTGAGTATTCCCGGCCAGCTCAGCCTGGTAAGCCTGACATATGAGCCTTTCATGGAACGGCTGTTCCCCGCCATTACCTATTACGAGGAAAATTCCACCAAAACGGTCCACAAGCTCATCCGGATGCTCCGTTCGCTGATCTCCGGCAAACATCTCAAAAACATCTCCGTCATTCCGGAACTCCATCCGGGGCAGTCCGTCATCCAGCGGCCCGTGCCGGCATCCTCCTGACCGTCTTGTGCCCGCTTTCGCTCCTGTAAAAGCCGGGCAATTAAGCGGCCTGTCCCTGCCGGCTGTTAAAAAGAAAAAAAGCGTCCGTCTCCCTACCGGATGCGGCGGCAGGCTCTCCACATCCATCATGCCCCGTTTCCGGTACGGGGCATGATTCAGACCACGGAGCTCCTCATCCCGTTCTCCTGCGGCACTTCCCTTTACCAAATGCTTTATCCTCCTCTGAAAAAGGAGCGGAAAAGTCCCGGCGCCCGCTAAATCCCGCATTTTCCGGCATTGCGGAAACATACCCCGGAGACTGATAATGTTTGACATCCATCCGGGGTGCGGATAGGGTCAAACTTGATTTTGTTCCCGGCGCGGAAACACGGCGGCGGAGGCGAAAACAGGCACTTCTCTCATCCAACATTCCTCCATGAACGCATTAAAAGGAGCATGCATCATCGGGCAGTCCGGCGGTCCTACCGCCGTCATCAACGCCAGCGCTTTGGGAGCCATCCAGGCAGCCCTGCAATGCGAGCATGTTACGCACGTGCTGGGAGCCGCCAACGGTATTGAAGGAGTGCTGAACGAACGCCTGTACGACATGGTCCAGGAAGACCCGGAAGAACTGGAATTGCTGAAATACACCCCAGCATCCGCCCTGGGTTCCTGCCGCTACAGGATGGCTGATCCCTCCGTGGACGATGCGGACTACCGCCGTCTTCTGGAAGTGTTCCGCAGGTATGGCGTGCGTTATTTTTTCTACAACGGCGGCAACGATTCCATGGACACCTGCAACAAGATTTCCAAATTCATGCAGCAGTCCGGGTATGAATGCCGCGTCATCGGCATCCCCAAGACTATCGACAATGACCTTTATGGCACAGACCACTGCCCGGGGTTCGGTTCCGCCGCCAAATTCATAGCCACTTCCTGCATGGAAGTGCACCAGGACTTGCGCGTGTACGACAAGGGGCGCGTCACCATCGTGGAAATCATGGGCCGCCATGCCGGTTGGCTGGCCGGTTCCGCCGCTCTGGCCACGTATGCTGGAGCCGGCCCCGACCTGGTTTACCTGCCGGAAGTCCCGTTCAACATGGAAGAATTCTGGCAGGACGTCAATGACATTTACCAGCGCAAGGGAAGCTGCATGGTGGCCGTCTCTGAAGGGGTACGGCATGCGGACGGCCGTTTCATTGCGGAATCAGGGGACAAGGATGTCTTTGGCCACACCCAGCTGGGCGGACTGGGCGCCATGCTGGCGGAATCCGTCAAAAGGCAGACCGGGGCCAAGGTCAGGAGCATTGAACTCTCCCTGCTCCAGCGTTGCGCCTCCCACGTCGCCTCCAAAACGGACATTGAGGAAGCCTACTTGGCCGGAAAGGCCGCTGTGGAAGCGGCTGTGGCCGGACAAACGGACAAGATGGTGGCTTTCGAGCGGAACACGGAAAAAGGACAGTACGTCTGCAAGACCAAACTGATCGGCCTTACGGACGTAGCCAACGTGGAAAAACTGGTGCCGCGCGAATGGATCAATGCCCGCGGCAACGGAATGGAGCAGCCGTTCATCGACTATGTTCTTCCGCTCATCCAGGGGGAAACGTGCATGCGGAAGGAACATTCCCTTCCCCGCTTCGCGAAGCTCAAAAAAATCCAGGCGGAACCGGTCCGGAACTGACAATTTTCCTTTTCCTCCGGTTTTTTCCTTATAAGGGAGGAATCCGGAACACATCCAGTCGTTCCGTACCCCGGAGCGGTCCTTTCCCCGTACCCCTTTTCCAGTAACCGGGCGCGGAGCCAGTTACAAACGATACAATGCGCAAGCATCATCAGCCTCCATGCCTGACTACCTGTTTCAGCATTTTTACTCCACTCTGGCCATCATCGCTTTCCTGCTCGCCACGCTGATCCTCCACCACTACAGCAAACGCGGCAGGGAATGGATTCCGGTACGCGCCGCCCCATCCGGCTGCTTGGCGTTCGTCATCCTGCTTACGGTACTGACCTTTCTCGCCTCATGTCTTTTCTCCGCCATTCGCACGGGGGAAACCTGGGAAGAAGCGGTTTTCATGCTGGCACGGCTGCTGGCGCTGGCGGGGGCCTTGGCCGTTATCTCCCGGCTGACGAACTATTACATGCGCCGTGACGGCATCAAAGACACGCTGAATCCAGGAGAAAGCGCGTCCTGGCTGGCCTACCGCCTCCGGAACCGGGGAATCTGCCTGTTTCTGCTCATCGGCGTCATTATCTTTATCATCGACTTCTTCACGATTTCACTCCCGGTTCCGGAACTGCCGCCGGGCTCCCCATTCCTGATATCCACGCCCGTTCCCCTGCTGGAGGAAAATGCTCCGGAAGTCCGCATTTCCTCGCGCGTCACCAACAGGTTCTTTGGAGAAAGCGATTTTGATCTGGTCGTCCGGGACACGAATGGACGCAGACACGTTTTCCCTTCCATCCTGATCAACCCCGGAGGAGCAAGCGCCATCACCATCTACAGACTGCGGCCTGCCGGAGACCGGAAGGACAGCAGCCTTATCTTCACCAATGAAATCCAGATATGCCTGCTCAATCTGGCTACAATGCAGGTCAAGATGCTGAGAGGCTCTTCCTCCAATTATCCGTCTGCGGAACCGGAGGACCTGCACGGCCCGGACATTGAAAACCGCCTGGAAATCATAGGACTCTATCGCGGACACTCCTGCATACCCGGAGTGGAATACACCCAGGAGACACGGGCCAAACTGCTGAAAAACCTTCAGGAGGTGGAATAATGACCGGAACGTCCCAAAAGGATGATTGACACTTCGTCCCCCGCCCCCTTACTCTGCCGGAAGTCAAATTATTGACAGCCATGATTAAAATCACTGCCAAAAGCATCGTCAAAGCAGGAGCCAGGGACCAATTTATCGCTACAGCAAGGGAACTGGTGGAAAAAAGCCGTGCTGAAGCCGGCAATATCTCCTACCACCTGTACGAGGACATGGACGATCCCGATATCCTGACTTTCATTGAAGAATGGAAGGACCAGGCGGCCGTGGACGTCCATGCGGATTCCGAACACTTCCAGCACATCATTCCTCTGCTCAGCGACATGGCGGAAGAAGCCATTGAGATTTCCCTGTACCGGGAAATCCTTTAAGGACTGAAACGGACCATTGGGGCTTTTTCAAGAGGAACTTTTCAGGGACGGGAAAATGGGCAAAAAAAAGGCGCGGAATGCGCCTGCAGACGGTTAGAAGCCGGTTTCGCGGCAGGGCAGTATAAAAAAACCTTACCGTCCCGAACAGGTCTTTGAACGTGACACGAAGCCCCTGACCATGCAGATTGGAAGGCTGGATAACAAGTCTGAATGTCTGCACCTGACTGTCACGCTTTGCCCTTAATCCTGTTCCCCGTTTTCGGCGGCGAAATGCCACGTCAAAATCCTGCTTGTCAATGATTCCAGGTGGATTTTTTTTCGCTCCCTTTGCGGAAAAATATTATTCTCCATCCACAGGCTGGACAAGTGGAACGGATGGAGAAAATATAACTTCCCATTGTCTGAAACGGGTGAATTCTGTATCATGATTATCCAATTCGCTTTTGGCGGAAAAGGCGTATAACCGATCATGGCTATACTAGGACAGTTATAATTGCAGGAGGTGATTTTCTTATGGAGACGAACATTCATTACGTATTTGGAAAAGAAGACTTATTAGATTGTGTTAAACCCTTGTGGCAAGAACTCAATAAGCTACATCTTGATCAATCACCCTGCTTCAAGGACTTTTATGCTAGCAATACTTTTGAAACAAGAAAAGCGGCTCTGCTCTCAACTGCCCGGAAAGGTCAGTTATCTATAATCCTGGCCTGTGACGCGGCTACTGTTGTGGGTTATTGCATTGCGAGCATCGTTGGTAACACTGGCGAAATTGATTCAATTTTTGTCTCCAGCGGCTATCGAAAAATGGGGATAGCCGGTCATCTCATGGACAAGGCATTGAGCTGGCTTAAGGAGCGCAAACCTAAAAACATGGTTGTCAAAGTAAGTGCAGGTAACGAAAAAGTTTTTGGATTCTATGCCAGGTATGGATTTTATCCCTGCTTGACGGAGCTACAGATGCTTCCTGATTCATATAATAACCCACGGCGGAAAAGGCGTGCATAAACAGCAACCTGAAACAGGGCGGCAGGACAGATGTTACCATCCCGCCTCCCTGGTTTAGTATTCCATGTCCAGCGCCCTGCGGGGTTGCTGTTGCCGCTTGTCCCTGCGGCAAGATACTGTAAGCGCTCTTCAAACTCCGCTCCGTCTTCCCGCATATGCGTTCAGCCGCCGCGTCCGGTGTTGGTGCCGGCATGGGATCAGCCCCTTTTCCTTATCCGGTTGGCGGTGGTATACTGCTTCTTAGAAAACTTCCCCTGCGCGTCCTTTCCCGCCCCGTCTGTCTGTGCCTCCTGTGGAGTGGACTGCCTGTTTTATTCGGGATGTCCCCGTTCCCTTACGGTACGCCCCCTACCTGTATTTCCCTCTTTCCCGCAAAAAGGAAACGCCCCGTCCCTTTGCAGGAGACGGAGCGCCGGAGCTTCGCATAAGTTTACCGTCAGAACGCGAAGCATCCACACCCGGAGCCCCAGAAATCGGAATATTTGGGACGGGAGGCATTGGCCATCCCCTCCATCAGCATGAAAGCGGAATGCATGCAGCCATGTTCATGGCAATGGCAGGAATGCTTGTGCTCCTGCTGGAAGGGTACGCCGGCCCTGGCCGCCTTTTTCGGATCCAGGGGCGCTCCGTAACCGCCAAATACCGCAATCGGCGACCACTCCGGCAGCACCGGAATGGGTTCCGGATCCAGATCCTTGAACGGACCCGTGGCATAAACGATCCTGCCGTCCATGATGGTCAGCACGGACTCGATCTTCTTGATATCTTCCTCCGGAACGGTGAAATAATCCTCGCTTAGAACGACCATGTCCGCAAGCTGCCCGGGGGCGATAGCTCCCTTCTTGCCCGTTTCCGAGGAAAACCAGGTACTGCCCTGAGTGTACAGGCGCAGGGCCTCCTCGCGAGAAAGGCAATCTTCCTCACGGTACATGCGCGCTCCGCCCACGGTCTTCCCGGTGGTCAGCCAGTACAGGGACACCCAGGGATTGTAGCTGGCCACGCGGGTGGCATCAGTGCCGGCTCCCACGGGAATGCCCATTTCCAGCATCTTCCGGACGGGAGGCGTATGTTCCGCCGCTTCCTTGCCATAACGGTCCATGAAATATTCCCCCTGGTAGGCCATGCGGCATTGCACGGCAATGCCCCCGCCCAGTGCCTTCACGCGTTCCAGGTTCTTTTCGTCGATGGTCTCGCAGTGGTCGAAGAACCAGTTCAGCCCTTCAAAGGGAATCTCCCGGTTCACCTCCTCATACACGTCCAGAAAGCGGGAAATGCTCTCATTATAGGTGGCATGGAGGCGGAACGGCCATTTATTGGCGGCCAGCAGGCTGACTACGCCCTTCAGTTCGGACTCCATATCTGCGGGAAGGTCCGGCCTGGGTTCCAGAAAGTCTTCAAAATCCGCGGCGGAAAAAACGAGCATTTCGCCCGCGCCGTTGCAGCGGTAATAATCGTCCCCCTCCCCGGGTTCCGTCATCTTGATCCACTTGGCAAAATCCTCCTTCTCTTCCTTCGGCCTCTGGGTGAACAAATTGTAGGCAATGCGCACAGTCATTTCCCCGCGCTTGTGCAATTCTTCAATCACCTCGTAATCCTCAGGATAATTCTGGTAGCCGCCTCCGGCGTCAATGATGCTGGTCAATCCCAGACGGTTGAGTTCCCTCATGAAATGGCGGGTGGAATTGATCTGGTGCTCCACGGGCAGCTTGGGTCCCTTGGCCAGCGTGGCGTAAAGAATGGTGGCATTCGGCCGGGCAATCAGCAGGCCCGTCGGGTTGCCGTCGCTGTCGTGCTGGATTTCTCCGGCGGGAGGGTTGGGCGTATCCTTCGTGTACCCGCAGGCCCGCAGGGCGGCCTTGTTGAGCATGGCGCGGCAGTACAGGTGCAGGACGAACACGGGCGTATCCGGAGCCACTTCATTGATCTCCTCCAGCGTGGGCATGCGGCGTTCGGCAAACTGGAACTCGCTCCAGCCGCCTACCACGCGCACCCATTGGCCGGGAGGGGTTCTTCTGGCCTGTTCCTTGAGCATGCGGAGGGCGTCCGCCAGGGAGGGAACGCCGTCCCAGCGCAGTTCCATGTTGTAATTAAGGCCGCCGCGGATGACGTGGAGGTGGGAATCGTTCAGGCCGGGAATGACCGTTCTCTTTCCGGCGTCTATGGTCTGGGTATCCGGTCCCTTGTATTTGGCGATGTCTTCGTCGGAACCGACAGCCAGAATTTTTCCATCCTTCACGGCAACGGCCTCGGCCATGGTGCCGCGTTCATCCAGCGTCGCTATTTTGCCGTTTGAGATCATCAAATCGGCGTAAACCTTGTCATTATTTTTCATTGTTTTCATTATGGTTAGGGATTGTTTCCGCAGCCGCTTCCCCCTGCCTGCTGAAAAGCCAGGAAGAAAGCATGCGGCTGATCAGAGGCATGAATACCCAGGTCAGCAGAGCCACCACGCAGGCATTGAACAGGAAAAAGGAAAGCCATGCGGGCAGTCCGTGAATCAGGTCTCCCACAGTAATATTCAAAAGAAAAATGACGAGGCAAACCCCCAGATAGGTAGCCACCGCCGTCTTGTAGCGCGGAGGCGTCTTCATGGGGCTGCCCGGCTGGTTCAGCCACGCGTCCAGCCCATTCATCTCCTGCATGTCGGGTTCGCCTTCCGTGTGGGCTCCCAGCAGCTTCATCCAGCGTTCATACTCAGGAGAGGAAACCAGGGCCTTTCTGGCGGCGGCATTGGCAAAACGGTCCACTACCACATATTCCCCGTTCCCGTCGTTCGGCCTCAAAACGCTGATGCCCACATGGCCGGGACAGGTCAGTACAAAATTGACAAAATCCCTCATGGCATGCTCAAACTGGGCTTCATGGCCCGGCAAAATGTGCCGGCGCACGACTACAGTCACTTCATCGGAAGGGTTCATGGCCTCCATGCAGTCTTGGTGTTTCCGGGGCTTTCCCCGCGGAAAGGCCGCAGAAACGGACTTTCCGGCAGGGGAGAACTCCTGGATCAATTAATTATCATGCTTCACCACCTGCGGGGACACCGCAGACTGGGGAGCGTGGTGAATCATCGTGTAGGCGTATTCCACGCCCACGCCGTAGGCTCCGCCCTGCTGCTTGAGCAGGTTCATCAGGGCATCGTAATGTTCCTTGTTCTTCCAGTCGCGCTGGAACTCGAGAAGTGCGGCAATAGTCGTCAGCCGGGTTCCGCCCGCCTGGGTAATACGGGAAAGGGCGGCCTTCTGGGCATCACGGGAGGTGGCGCCGCAGCAGTCTTCCACCACGTAAATGTTGTATCCGTCGCCCATCATTTCAATGGCCGGCCAGGTGACGCACACTTCTGTCCAAAGACCGGTAAGCAGGATATTCTTGCGTCCCGTCGCCTTAATGGCCTTGCGGAACTCGTCGGAATCCCAGGAATTCATGGAGGTGCGTTCAATCACGTGCTGGCCGGGGAATACGTCCAGCAGCTGCGGCCAGACATACCCGGAAAAGCTTTCCGTTTCCACGGCGGTGATGATGGTGGGCACCTGGAACAATTTGGAAGCCTTGGCCAGCAGGGTAACGTTGTTGATCAGGTCCGCCCGGTTGATGCTGGCTACGCCAAAGGTCATCTGGGGCTGATGGTCAATGAATACCACGGCAGTATCTTCCGGGGTGTAAAGCTGATGATAGTGTGACGACATGAATGACATCCTATGATTCTCCTATATCTATATTTATGGTTGTATCCGGGATTCAAACGGTCTTTTAAACTGCATCCCTTGCCAGTTGGAGAAAGGATTTGGCACATTTGTTGATTTCATGCCAGAGGGTGACGCAGGAACAAATCCGGGAAAAACAGCAACTCATGATCTGCAAGCCCTTCCGTCCGTGTCATACCACAGCGGAAAAAACGCTCAAAAACACCTCCCCGGAATCCCCGTCAAAAAGAGAATCCCGGATCATCGCGCCGCAGGAACAGCGGAGAAACCATGCCTCTGCCGCCCCCTCCGGCAGCCCTAACGGGTTTCCCCGTAATTGATGCCCCGTGCATCCAGAATCTCCACATATCTCTTCAGGCGCCTCAGGAAATCCGGATAATTCTTGTCTTCCTTCCGGCTCCATCCCGTTTCCGCATAAGCGGCTATGCGCGGGAACACACGCCGTTCCAGCTTGTCCGCATCCGGAATCCATTCCGTCCACACCTGGCATCCCAGCCCCAGGACCTGGTCATGATACCTGGGTTTTAATCCGGGGAAAACGGGCTCAAAGGAATAGGACTTGGACAAGGGCAGCTTCTGCTCATCCTTGTTGATGTAGGTCATGCGGGAAGTGGAATTGACCACCTGGTGGCCGTCCTCGATAGCCTTGGTGGCGATCTTGTCGGACCCGTACCAGAAATGGATGATCGCCTTCGCGTCCAGCCGGCCCAAAGCGGCTCCGTGCCCCCCGTCATTGTGAACATCGGAACCCAGGATTTCATTCCAGCCGATCGTCCTCACTCCTTTTTTGGCGAGCATCCCGGAAATGCGGTTTGTAAACATGATCTGGAGGTCAGGGAACGTCCTGATGCCCTTCTTCTTCATGAACGCCTCAATGTGGGGGACGCCCTCCCAGTACTTCTTGTAGCGCACTTCGTCGCCGCCAATGTGGATGATTCCCCCCGGAAAGAGGGAGGCCAGCTCCGTCATCACGTCCCCGATAAACTGGTAGGTGCGCTCGCTGGTGGGGTCAAAGGCCGCTCCGTCATTGAAGCTGACGGGAATCTCCGGCAGGGGACGCGCCGAAAGCTTCAGTTCCGGATAGGAGACGATGGCTGCGGCGGAATGGCCGGGCACGTCTATCTCGGGCACGATGGTGATATTGCGCTCCGCCGCATAACGCACAATGCGCCTGATCTGCTCCTGCGTATAAAAGCCTTCATGGGGTTTCCCGGCATACTTGCCGCTCCCCCAGGTTTCCACTTCCGTATCCTTCCTTTTGCTGCCCACGGACGTCAGCTTGGGGTACTTCCTGATCTGGATGCGCCATCCCGCATCATCGGACAAATGCCAATGCAGGATATTCATCTTCAGCAGCCCCATCTGGTCGATCAGCTTCTTAACCTCTTCCTCGCCGAAAAAATGCCGCGCCTCGTCCAGCATAAAGGCCCGCCATGAAAAGCGGGGATAATCCAGCATGGAAAACGGCTTCTCTGCCACTTTCCAGGCCACGGCGGACTTGTCCGCGCTGCTCTGGAAAAAGGCTGGCGGAAGCATCTGCGCCAGGCTCTGCCCGGCATAATAAACACCTCTGGGGGAAGCGGCGCGGATGGAAATCAGTCCGGGCTTTACTTCCAGCCTGTAGGCCTCCGGCCCGTACTGCTTCAGGGAGGCATCCTTCTCAATGCGGATGGCATTAGTTCCACCCGGCCCATCCAAAGCAAGCCCGGTTCCCTGTGCTAAAAACTGCTGGAGAAAATGGGCCTGCTTCTGGAATCCGGGGTCCTTCTCCCGGCAGACGACGCGGCTTCCGGCATCCAGAATGACGCCCCTCTCCGGCCCCGTTTCTCCATACTTCACGGAAACGGGCCGGGGAATGATCTGCTCCTGCCCCTGCGCGGCCATGCAGGCCGCGCCGGAAAGCATCAGCACGAAAAAGGGGCGGAAAAAGCGCATCATGGCGGCCATGATACACATTTTCCCCTCCATGTCTTTCTCTTTTCCTCCGTCCAGGCACAAAAACCCTTTCCGGACAGTTCTCCATGACACGCCGGCACCGGCAAACAGCAGCCGTGCCGCCATCCCTCCCTTGCCTTTCCCCTCCGGGCGGCGTACGATGGGCACCATGAAAAAAGACGACGCCCCCAGCCTGTTCGCCGCCTTTGCGGACCGTCCCCTGGCGGACCGCCTGAGGCCGGCCGCACTGGCTGAAATCGTGGGGCAGGACCATCTTCTGGGGGAAGACGGCCTCATACGGCGCATGGCGGACTCCGGCAAACTGACCAGCTTCGTCCTGTGGGGGCCGCCCGGCTGCGGAAAAACCACGCTGGCGCGCATTCTGGCCACGCGCACGTCCATGCACTTCGTGGCGCTTTCCGCCGTCTTCTCCGGCATGGCAGACCTCCGGAAAGCCTTTGACGAGGCGGCCAAACGCCGGGAATACGGGGAAGGCACCCTCCTGTTTGTGGATGAGATACACCGCTTCAACCGCGCCCAGCAGGACGGCTTCCTGCCTTATGTGGAAAACGGCACCGTCACGCTGGTGGGCGCTACCACGGAAAACCCCTCCTTTGAACTCAACAGCGCCCTGCTCTCACGCTGCAAGGTCTTCGTCATGCACGCTCTGGACGCCGCAGCTCTGGACAGCATCATTGAACGGGCGGAATCCCTCCTCCAGCGGAAGCTGCCGCTCACACCGGAAGCCCGCGCCACCCTGGTGGACCTGGCGGACGGCGACGGCCGCTACCTCATCAACCTGATGGAAAGCGTCTTTGACCTGTGCAGGCCGGACGACGTCCTGGACACGGAGGCCCTCCTGAAAATCGTCCAGCAGCGCGCCCCGGTGTACGACAAGGACAGGGAAGGCCATTACAACCTGATCAGCGCCCTGCACAAATCCCTGCGCGGTTCGGACACAGACGCGGCCCTGTACTGGGCCGCCCGCATGCTCCAGGGCGGGGAGGACCCCCTCTACCTGCTGCGCCGCCTGACCCGCTTTGCGATGGAAGACATCAGCCTGGCGGACCCCGCCGCGCTCCAGATGGCGATCGCCGCGTGGGACACGTACGAACGGCTGGGCTCTCCGGAAGGGGAGCTGGCCATTGCGGAACTGGTCATCTACCTGGGGTGCGCCCCTAAGTCCAACAGTGCCTACACTGCATGGGGAGCCGCTCAAAAAGCCGCCAGGGAACACGGCTCACTGATGCCGCCCGCGCACATCCTGAACGCCCCCACCAGGCTGATGAAGGAACTGGGATACGGAAAGGACTACGCCTACGACCACGATGCGCCGGACGCCTTTTCCGGACAGAACTACTTCCCGGACAAGATGCCCCGCCGCCAGTTCTACAAGCCGCCGGAACGGGGATTTGAACGGGAAATCAACAAGCGGCTGGCCTACTGGGACAAACTGCGCCGCCAGCGGGCGGAAGAAGATTCCGGCAGTTCCGGCACGCGGAGAGGCCGGAAAAAGCCCCCCGCTCCGGAGGAACAGGAACCATCATGAGGCATCCGCCGGCCATACGGCCGCTTCCGCAATCCCCTGCCCCGGCGACAGCCGGATGCGGACATACCTGGCTTCGGCGTCCTCCGGACACGCTGCGGTCAGCTCCGTCCCGTCCTTGTTCATAACGGTTTTAACGTCCTTCCAGGTGTTGCCGTCCCTGCTGATCTGCACCACGGGAGCCTGCCCCTTCCAGACCCCGGCGGCCTTCACCTCAATCCGGTCCAGGCGGAATTCAAACTCCATGTCCAGCCGCCACCACGGCGCCTTGTCTTCCGCGGACGGCAGCCACGAGGAAGCGCCATCTCCGTCGGACGCCTTCATCGCGTCCTGAAGGTTGGAGGAAGCGGAACAGGGCCGCAATGCCGCCAGATTCGCCTTCTCTCCGGTTCCGGACCGGCCATGCCGCGCCAGCTGGGCGTCCCTCTCCTGCGCAGTAAAACGCTTGTAGGGCCTGTCCCGCGTTTCCGCGCTCCTGCCCGCCACATACTCCGGGGCCTTCCGGGAAACGATTTGGAGGCTGTCTCCTTTCAATCCGGGGGAAGACGCCTTGATGACCGTTTTCCCGGCATAATAAGACCGGAACTCAATGGCTGCGCAGCCGTCAATGAGGTCGATATCCGTTCCGGGCGTGAACGTGATACTCTTGCCGGTGGGAAACTCTCCGGGGCCGGACTCCACCGTGAGCGTCACCGGAACGGCATTTGCTATCTGCCTCCCGGAGGCATCCGCCACCTTCACGGTGACGTGTACATCATCCGTGCCGTCAGCCGGGCTGATGGTCTTCTTGTCCGCGGACAGCTTCACCTGTGCCGGAGTTCCCTTCACGGGCCATTCCGGCGGGGGAATGCGTTTGAACTCATTCCTGTACCAGTACCAGGCGCGCTTGGGGATGCGGAAATAATCCACAATGCCCATGCGGCCGCCGGATGGCCAGATGCTGCCGTGGTCAAACCCGCACCAGACCGCCTCCCCCACGCGCCAGGGATAGCGCACTCCCGCCTCCTTGTCCTTCTTCATATCCCCCCAGCCCGGCGCGTACGCTCCCGGCCTCTTGCAGCTCACGGAACCGTATTCCGTCACCATGCTGGGCCTTCCGGGCGTCTTCACGCGTGAGCCGTCCCCGTTGAAAGCGGCCAAGTCCCCCAGTTTGTCAAAATTCCCGCGCTGGCCTCCCCCCGCGCACACGGGGCGCGTCGGGTCCAGCTCCTTCACCAGCGCGATGAGTCTGGAGCACAGTTCCCTGGACTCCTGCGCATGCTGGGTGAAAAACGGCTCATTGCTGATGCTCCAGATGACGATGGAAGGATGGTTCCGGAATTGCAGCACCATTTCCCTCACCTGGCGCATGCAGCTTTCCTCAAACGCGGCGCGGTCCTTCTCTTCCGTGGGGTAGGCGTCGCAATTCCAGTACCTGTTGTGCTCCTTGAACCCGCCCATTCCCCAGAAAATGCCTTCATTCAGCATGCACATGCCCTCCCGGTCGCAGGCGTCCAGAAAAGCCTGGGAATGGGGATAATGGGAGCCGCGGATGAAATTGAACCCGGCGTTCTTCATCAGCAGCACGTCACGGCGCGCCCCGGCGTCCGTCACGGCGTCCCCCCATCCTGCGTGGTCCTGGTGCACATTGGCTCCTTGCAGATAAACGGGCTTCCCGTTAATCAGCATGCCCCGGTCCGCCGTCAGCTCCAGGGTGCGGAAACCCAGGGGATTTTCTGTCCGGTCCAGCGTCTTTCCCTTCTCGTCCACCAGCTCCGTCGTCACCCGGTACATGTTGGGAGCTGACGGGCTCCACAACCTGGGAGCGGCCAGCGGAGGCAGGTCCGTTTGAACGCGGTCCGCCACTCCCGCGCCCAGCTTCACGGACTTCTCCCCGCGCAAAACCACACGGCCGCCCTTCTCCTCGCGCACCGTATGGCGCACGGAAAACTTCTTCATTTCCGGGGAATCATTCTTCACCTCCGTCAGGATGCGCACCTTCCCGCGGGCAGACGTTGCTTCCGGCGTCTGCACCCAGACGCCGTGGGCCGGAATATGCACGGGGGAACACACGTGCAAATGCACGTTCCGGTACAGGCCGCCGGAAAAGGTATGCTCCCCGGCCCGCGGGGCGATGCGGGGACTCCAGCGGTTGTCCACGCGCACCTCCACCCAATTCTCTCCGGGATTCAGAAAAGGCGTCAAATCCGTCCGGAACGCCGTATACCCCCCTTCATGCGTTCCCGCCGGCTTTCCGTTCACAGTCACCTCCGCCACCTGGAAGGCTGCGCCGCAATCCAGAAAAACCTTCTGCCCCACCCATTCCTCCGGCATCACAAGCTTCTTGCGGTAGGAACCGCGCCCCGTGTAAAAGGAATCGGACATGAAATAGGGCAGGCTGAACGTATGGGGCAGATGCGCCGTCCGCCAGCCGCTCTTTCCGGGTTCGTCTTCCAGCCGGAACTCCCAGCCGCGGTTCCAGACCATCCTTCTAGTGACAGGAGGGGCTTCTTCCCCATATCCCGCTCCGGCCGCCGACACGCACAATGCGGTCACTCCCAGCACGAATGCAACAGTCTTCAGCATAAAAAAGTTACTACCTTATGTTCCCTTTTCTTTCAAAGAAAAAACATTTCCGCCTCCGGGATATTCTTCAAAAAGTCAGATACGGAGGAAACGGAAAACGTTGAGAAATGAACACCGTTCTTCAACAAATCCGTAATTCGTCTTTCACGAACTTCCCTGACGACAGGAATGCCTCCTTTAACATGGCCATGAAAACGCCCTGCCGGGAAAAACGGCCGCCAGCGTTCCCTCCGGGTCCGTTCCGGAGACGGAGACATACCCAGGAACGGCAGGCCGCGCACCCTTTCCGGGATGCGCGGCAGGAAAGTGCCTTTATCCAAGATCACGCCGGCTCGTCCATCACTGGGTAATGATATTCAGTTCTGCCACCGTGGCGCTCTGTTCCCCGCTTCTGACGGGGGACTTGGCATCCAGCTTGAAGTAGCGAGCTTCCACGGGCTTCCCGAAGTCGATACGCTGTACGGCCGGATCCTTGCGGATATAATGGTAGGTGAACTGCCCCTTCTTGACTTCCTTCCAATTCTTCCCGTCGTCGGAGATGGAGAAGGCGTACTGGCTGATGAGCCCCTTGTCCTTGTCCATTCTGGGCGTGTAGATGAATCCGGTGAACTTCATCCTGGTACCCATGTCCACGGCGATGGAATGGGGGAAGCCCGGCAGGCCGTTGGTGTAGGAAGTGTGCCAGTAGGTGTCCGGCTTGCCGTCAATGGCGAAGTGGGCGAACCCGGTATCCGGCTCTTCCGAGGAAGCGCTGAGTATCTTCCATTCGGCCTGTCCCTTGATGAGGGGGAACTGCCGTTCGTCGGGAGACGTGGGGGCCGCACTGCCGGGTTTTCCGGCTGCGGCCCATGCCCTGACATTGCCCTCCGGAAGCTTGAAAGGCTTTTTGTAAACCTTTTCCGGCCCTTTATTGACGGAATACTTCATTTCCACGCCGGGCGTGGAAGAAGACAGGCTGACCATGCCGTCCCCGTCACGCTCGATTACGGGGGAATGGGGCACCAGCAGGCCGGAGCGGGCCAGATTCAGCAGGCCGGACGCGGGAGCCAGCACAAAGCCCAGGGGCGTTGCCTCGCTCAATGTCTGGTATTTCACCAGCGGGCGCGGCCCGCAGGAAGAACCGCCCAGCCCCATCTGGAAGGCATCCAGATTCACGATCACCTTGTTCTTTTCCGGCAGCTTGTCCAGGCTCTTCGCATTATTCAGTTCCCTGGGAGTATAGCGCAGAATGGAAACTTCCAGAGGCGCCCCGGGAGAGGCGGCCCCCACCCACAAAGCCGGGGCGGACTTGTCCTTGGACAGGGCTACCCAGTCCGTTTCCATGCGGTTGCCCATGTCCTGCGGGCGGGAATAGGCAAAGAACATGTCGTCCACGGAAGTCCGGAACAGGTCTTTCCAGCAGCTGGTGCGGCGGTCCCTGTAATTGTCCCACGGCCCCAGTCCCAGATATTCCACCTGGTCGTACGCCGCGGGCATGCCGAAGGTGAAGCCCAGCCTGAGCAGTTCCTCGCCCTTGGCGGAAGGATAAATTCTGGCGGAGGCATTGATGATGCCGTTGCCGAAAACGGTCCAGGTAATCCGGCCGGACAGGGAAAGTTCGGACCCCTTCGTCTTGAACTCCGCCGTCACGCGGGCCACGCCGGGGGAAATGACGGAGGCCTGGACATCGGAGCATTCCATCTTCATGTTCTGCATCTTCATCTTCCCCTCCACCTTGCTTCTGATCCAGGAATCGTTGTCCACGGGGGAGCGGTAGGCCTGGAGCGTCACCGGATAATCCGGCAGGATCAGGTCCTGCCCGCCATACCGGAGTGCGGAAAGCATGCCGTCCTTGAAAGTAGCGGTAAAGCCCTTCCCCTGCACCACCAAGGGATTCCCCTTCCTGACGGAAACGGCGGGGAGGGAAGCCGGAGCCTTGACGGCGGGAACCTTGTCCGCCGGAGCCGGGAACCATTCATAGGCTTCACATTCATCCACCACGTGTTCCAGCTGGCTGGCCGACAGCATCTTCACGTCTTCCGGCAGCTTGTACCGGGCGTCCGCCAGGACCATCAGGGAGCCGGACTTCATGGCGGCCGAAGGAAGGCTGACCGTCACGGACTTGCCGGGAGCCACTTCCGGCAGGGGCACGCGCTCCACGGCATGGCCGCTGCCGGGGGTGAGTGAGACCAGGTAAAGCGTATAGCCCTTCAGCGGCTTGTGGAAATACTTGTTGCGCACGGTCAGCTTGCCGTCCTGGCGCTCAAATGCCATGTACTGGTACACTTTCTTCACCTCCTTCGTCTTGGCCGTGGTGTTCCGGTTACCCAGAATAATGCCGTTGTCGCAGAAATTGGCCTGGTTGGGTCTGTCTCCAAACATGCCGCCGTACGCCTGGGTAACGCCCTTGAACGGCGCGGGCTTGTAAATGCCGTTTCCCACGGGATTGGCGCGGAGAGACTGGTCCACAAAGTCCCAGATGGCTCCACCCACCATGCGGGGGGAGGACTCGAAAGCCTCCATGTACTCCTTGAAATTGCCCAGGGCGTTCCCCATGGAATGGGCGTATTCGCACACAAAGAAAGGGCGGGAGGTTTTCTCTTTCCCCCAGTTTTCCACCCGGTCCACGGGCGGGTACATGGCGGAATCCATGTCCACGGCCTTGTGGCCGTGCGGGAATTCGCAGCAATGCAGGGGCCGGGTATTGTCGCAGGCCCTGATGGCCTCGGAGGCCGCTACAAAGTTGGGGCCGTTGCCGGATTCGTTGCCCAGGGACCAGAAGACGATGGAGGGATGGTTCTTGGAGCGGTGAACCATGCTCATGTTGCGCTCCACGTGCGCCTTCTTCCAGGAGGGTTTCCTGGAAATGTCCATGCCGCTGTTGCGGATGCCGTGGGCCTCGCAGTTGGCTTCATCCATCACGTACAGGCCGTAGCGGTCGCACAGGTCGTAGAAATAGGGGTGGTTGGGATAGTGGGAACAGCGCACGGTGTTGATGTTGTGCGCCTTGATGATCTGCACATCCTTCTCCATCACCTCCCGCGGAATGGCGCGGCCATAGTCCGGATGGGATTCGTGGCGGTTGACCCCCTTGAACTTGACGGCCTCTCCGTTGACCAGCACGGCGCCGTTGTCAGCAATTTCCACGGTGCGGAACCCGATGTTGACGGAACGGGAATCCTTGCCGTTCAGGGAATAGGCCACCTTGTACAGATTGGGCGTTTCCGCCGTCCACGGCTTCACGCCGGGATATTCCTTTTTCAGGGAGACCTGCACTTCCCCTCCGGCGGGAATGGCAGGCACCGTGAGCGTGCCGGAATCCAGCCTGCCCCTGTTATCCGTCTTCACGCTGCCGGAACCGCTTTTGCCTTCCCAGTTCAGATTGGTGGAAACCCCGTCGATGGAATATTCCAGCTTCATCCCGGCGGGAATGTCCTTTTTCCCGGAATTGCGGATGGTGAAGGTGCCATCCAGGATGCCCGTGGTGTAATTCTTCCTGTCCAGCCCGGCTTTCAGGAACAGGTCGCGCACGTGCGCCTGCGGCTGGGAGAACAGGGTCACGTCCCGGAAAATGCCGGAAAGGCGGAGGAAATCCTGGTCCTCCAGATAGGAGCCGTCGCTCCAGCGGTACACTTCCACGGCGATGGTGTTCCTGCCGGGCTTCACATACGGCGTCAAGTCAAACTCCCCGCCCGTATAGGAATCCTGGGAATATCCCACCTTCCGGCCGTTCAGCCAGACATAAAAGGCGGATTCCACCCCGTCAAACCGGATCATCACCTGCTCACCCTTCCAGGAGGGGGGCAGATTGAAATCCCGGCGGTAGGAACCCACGGAATTGCGCTCCTTGTATGCCGGCCAGTTCTTGGGCGGTTCTCCCGTCACTTTGGGAGGATTCGGCTTGAAGGGATAGGGAACATTTGTGTAGATGGCGGTTCCATAACCGTAAAGCTGCCAATTGGAAGGCACCTTGATCGTGTCCCAGGAGGAGACGGAATAGGTAGGCTTGTAAAAATCGGCAGGACGCTCGTCCGGTTTCATGGAAAACTTGAATTTCCAGTCTCCGTTCAAACTCATGGTTTTGTCTGCCGCCGGGAGAACGGCGGCGCGGGGCGCCTCCTTATTGATTCCCGTTACCTCTTCATTTTCCCAATCCGGGGCCTCTCCCAGCAGGGGAAGGGCCGGCCCCAGGCACAGCATGGAGAACAAAAAAGCCCGTGCAGATTTCATATGGATGCAGTCTTGCAAGCTGGATGCTTATTTATATTTTTTAATGGACGGGGCCTGATAGCGTTCAGAGCCTTTTTCCCCCTCCTTGCCGGGTTTCAGCGTCCACTTGCAGGAATCCGTATAAGTCTTGCCCCCGATCGTGGCCGTGGCCGTAATGGTATTGACGCCAGGCTTGAGGGCCACCTCGGGCCAGACGGCGCGCTTGAGTTCATCCGGCCTGGCGCTGCCCACAGCCTTGCCGTTGACGCTCAGCTTCACGGAGGAAGCATTGCTGTACACCTTTACGGGCACCGTTTTTTCCGTACGCTCCGCAAACCTGCGGGATGTGATGTAAACCGTGGGTTTGGGACTCCAGTTGGCCTTGTAGAAGAAGTAGGCGTCCTTGGGAGTCTTGCGGTCGTAAGTCACCAGCCCCTTGTCGTTGATGCCGGGATTTTCCCCCTCGAAACGCGCGGCGGACCCGAAGTCGAACATGTTCCAGACAAAAGAGCCCCATACTTCCGGGCGTTCCTTGATGCACTTGTAATTGATTTCATGCGCATGGGCCTGCCATTCCTCCGGATGCCAGAATCCCGTGGGAGATGGACGCTTGGGGGGATTTTCATGCATGCCGATGCTGGCGCCATGGCCGTACTCGCTGATGGCGATCCCCCTGGAGGCATGGTCGCGGATGAATCCGTTCAGGTTCCCTTTCATGGTTTCCGGGCCGCCTCCGTACCAGCCGGGGTAGGAGTTAAAGGCGATGTGGTCCGGAATATTGTTCAGCTTTTTGCGGCCCGGCTGGTTGGTGGCTCCCACCGTCATGCGGGTAGGATCCGTTTCTTTCACGAACTTGTTCAGTTCAATCAACTCCGCCTCCATGTCCACCCCCTTGGTGGAAGCCTCCGGCTGGTGGCCGATTTCATTGAAAATACCCCACATGCAGATGGAAGGATGGTTCCAGTGCTGGTAAATCATTTCCCTGGCCTGGAAACGGTTGTTTTCCCGGAATTCGGGAGTGTCCCGCACCAGGTTGACGTTGGAAACCTCAGACCAGACGATCAGTCCCGTCCTGTCGCACAAATTATAAATGTTTGTGGAAGCAGGATAATGCCCGGTTCTCAGGCCGTCCGCCCCCATGTCCGCAATCAGCCTGATATCCTGCTCTTCATCTTCCGGAGACAGGGCCCAGCCCTTGCCCTTTCGGTCCTGGTGGCGGCTGACGCCCTTGATCTGCATGGTTTTGCCATTCAGAACAAAACCCCGCCCCGGATCAACGGAAACGGTTCTAAGCCCCAGCGGCTGCACCATCTCATCCGTCTGTCCGTCCTCCGTCCGGATGGAAACCTTCACCTGGTACAGATACGGGTTTTTAGTGGCGTTCCACGGCACGGGATTGGAAATGGCCAGCATGACGGGGACCTCCAGGCTTTTCTTTTCCTCTGCAGAGGCCTTCACCGTCTTCCCGGCCACTTTCTTCCCCTGCTTGTTCAGAATTTCCACGGCAACGGTCACATCGCCCTTGGCTTCGGCAGAATTCAGCAGGGTTTTCACTTCCACTTCCGCCTTGGAATTGTCCAGGGATCGGGTGGTGATGAACACTCCGGGAGAAGCGTAAAAGAGGGGGTCAATGCAGACCTGGTCCGTCTCAATCAATTCGATGGGGCGGTACAGGCCGCCGAACATGGAAAAATCTCCCCGCTGGGGCGCGATATGATCCCGCTGCGTATTGTCCACCATAACGGAAACGGTATTGCTCCCCTTTTTCAGCAGGGACGTGATTTCATGGCAGAATGCGGTAAACGCCCCTTCATGCCTGCCGGCTGGCTTTCCATTGACGGATACCTCGGAAACGATGCTGGCCCCCTCTCCCCGAATGAAATACCTTTTGCCCGGCTTGGGAGCCACGGGCAGGGTGCGGGTGTAAACAGCAGGACCGCGCTTGTAAACTCCGCTGTCAACGGATTTGGCGTCTCCATTTTTCCCTTTCACGCCGTCGGCGGCATCCGACGCATTCCAGGTATGCGGCACGGTTACTTTTTCAGAAGGGCCTCCGTCAAAGCGGTAATCCCAGGAACCGGTCAGAGGATACACTTCACGCGCATCCGCCATTGCCAGGAGAGAACCCAGAGCGCAGCACAGGCCAGCGCATGATACATTGAGAGAATGAATTCTGATAACCATGGTAAGGATAATAAGTCTACTGCATACGTTCCCTGCCGTCAATATCTTTCATGATGCCGGACTGGCATTCCGCCGGGGATGTTTTTTACCGGAATAAGCGTTCCGGCGGCTTTCGGCACGGAATGAAGGAAGGACGGCGGCTTCCAACATTTTTTCCACTGCTTCTCTGGAACCTTGGATTTTCCGATCGGATCAAAGAAACCGGAAGTAACAACATAACCTTGTTGGTTACGCGTTTTCCGATAGAAAACATAATTTTTCTTTACTATAAGGAATGCCTTTTTCGTTAAACCCGTGTTTGTGACAACACGTGAACCAATATGAGAAAAACACCGAAAACGAATAAATTGCGATATGTTGGAGCCGCGCTCCTGGAGGGAGAATCCGTTACTCTGATTCAGGCAGCGAGGCTGGTACTGGAAATCAAGGAAGCCCTGGGTGACGAAATTTGCACCATCAACAGATGCCGGGAAGTCGTTTCCCTGGGGCTGAACGCCATCAAAAACAAGCACCATACGATCAGCTTCGGGACGGCGGCGGTGGAATGCCTGCGTTCCAAAAGCCACCGCAGGCCCCGCACGCTGACGGACATCAGGAGCATCATCCAGAAGCTCAAGAAAAGCAATCCGGAACTGGAACAGACACCTCTGCGGAACATCAGCGTGGAAGACTGCCAGAGCATCCTGATGAATACCTTCACCACCTCCCGCCAGAGGCACAAGGCAAGACTGATCCTGAGCGGCATTTTTTCCTTCTCCGTCAAGCGCGGCTGGTGCGATGAAAATCCGATTCTGAGAGTGGACACGCCGTTCCTGAAGGAACAGGAGATCCCCGCCCTGACATTGAAGGAGGTGACGCTCCTGCTCAAGACATGCATGGACGAATTCAACGGAAGCTGCGTTGCCGGTGCGGCCCTGATGATTTTTGCGGGCATCCGTCCGCAGGAAGTGGAGCGCCTGCTCTGGGAAAACATCGCCATCCGGGACGGTTGCGTAATCCTGAATTCCAAACATACTAAAACAGGCGGAGCGCGCCACGTCACCATTCTGCCCGTGCTGGCCAAATGGCTCAAATTCTGCCGCGACAGGACAAAGCCGGGCCCTCTCACGCCCATTTGCCCGAAGGGATGGACGATCAAATGGCGCAAAATCCGCAGAAGAGCCGGATGGGGCAGCAGGAAGAGATCATGGATGCCGGACTGCCTGCGGCATACCTACGCCAGCTATCATGCCAAGCATTTCAAGGACTACAACCTGCTGCAAATGGAAATGGGGCACCGCTCCTCCTCCCTGCTCCGCACGCGGTACCTGAACATGAAGGGGATTTCCGTCCAGACGGCCAACCGCTTCTGGGCCCTGACCCCGGCAAAGGTGATTGAGGAAATGGAGGCCCCGGCGGAAATGTCCCAGTAACCGCCGTTCCGGCAGGTACGGAAAAATCCGCCGCTCCGGAGCAACACTTTTCCCTACAGTTCGTAATAGGTATAGCCATTCAGCCCGGAACGGAATATTTCCAGGGCCCGGCGGCGTTCGGACGGCGTGATTTTTCCGGAAGCTACCGCCTGTTCCGCAAAAATGCGGAACCTGTTGACGAGCTCCTTGGGATCATATTCCACGTAGGAGAGCACGTCCGCCACCGTATCTCCCTCCACCTCATGCGTGTAGACGGGGCGGCCGCCTTCCAGATGCACGCCGACGACATTCGTGTCCCCCAGCAGGTTGTGCAGGTCCCCCAGGGTTTCCTGATAGGCGCCTACCAGGAACACGCCGATGTAGTAATCTTCCTCGCCGGGCTTGATGGCGTGCAGGGGAAGAGCCGTGGCTACGTCTTCGCGGTCGATGAAATGGTCGATCTTCCCGTCGCAGTCGCACGTGATGTCCGCCAGCACGGCCTTGTTCGTGGGCCGCTCGTTCAGCCGGTGGAGCGGCATGACCGGGAAAAGCTGGCGTATGGCCCAGGAATCCGGCAGGGACTGGAACAGGGAAAAATTGCCGTAATAAAAATCCACCATGGAACAGGAAAGCTCCCTGAGGTCTTCCGGAATGGTCTCCATCTCCGCCAGCATCCGGGAAATGCGGCTGAGGATGTGCCAGTAATACGCCTCTCCCAGCCCGCGTTCCCGCAGGGTGGCGTTTCCGTAAAAAAACTGGGCGCGGAGCTGGTCGCGGTAATAGCAGGCGTCATTATAGCATTCCTGCATGTTTTTCCGGGCCAGGGTCCTGTCCGTGTCCGCAAAGGCCTTGAGCAATTCGGGCGCGTTTTCCGGCAGCTCCGGGGGCGGTTCCTCCCCTGGGGCGCTGGTCACGTCCAGCACGTTGAACACCAGTACGGAATAATAAGCCACCACGGCGCGGCCGGATTCCGTCACCAGCGTGGGGTGCGGAACCTCGTACTTGGTGCACATGTCCCCCACCACTTCCACCACGTCACGGGCGAACTCCGCAATGGAATAGTTGCAGGAGGAATGGAAATTTGTCTTGGAACCGTCATAATCCACGGCCAGGCCGCCGCCCATGTCCAGCGTCCCCAGCGGAGCCCCCTCCCTGACCAGGTCCACGTAAATGCGGGCGGCTTCCGTCAGCCCCTCTCGCACCACGGAAATATTCGGAATCTGGGATCCCTGGTGGTAATGGAGCAGCTTCAGGCAGTCCAGTGCTTCCATCTGCTTGAGCTTGTCCACCACGTCCAGCACCTGGGCCGCGTTCAGGCCGAAGACGGATTTGTCCCCGGCGGATTCATGCCACAGGCCGGATCCCTTGGCCGCCAGCTTCACGCGAAGGCCCAGATTGGGGCGGATGTCCATCTTTTTGGCGCGGGCGAAGATGGCGTCCAGCTCGGAAGGCATCTCCAGCACGATGAAAATGTTCAGCCCCATCTTCTGGGCGGTCAGGGCCAGGTCGATGAACTCGTCGTCCTTGTAACCGTTGCAGATCAGGTAGGCGTTCGGGTTGTGCATGTGCGCCATGGCCGCGATCAGTTCCGGCTTGGAGCCGGCTTCCAGCCCGTAGTCGTACTTGGTGCCGTATTCCGCGATCTCCTCCACCACCTGGCGCTGCTGGTTCACCTTGATGGGGTAGACGCCCTGGTAATGGCCCTGGTAGTCCGCCTCCTTGATTGCCTTGCGGAAACTCTCGTTCAGTTCCGCAATGCGGCTGCGCAGCAGGTCACGGAAGCGGAACAGGACGGGAACGGTCGTGCCGCGTTCGTTCAGTCCTTCCAGCAGGTCGCACAGGCTGATGTCCTTCTTTCCGCCGTCTTCATCATTCAGGCGTACGGTCACCTCCCCTTTCTTGCTGATCCGGAAATAGCCGTTGCCCCAGTCGTCAATGCCGTACAAATCTGCGGAATCATGATGGCTCCACCCCCGGACTTTCTGTTTAATGCCTTCTTTAGCTGCTGCCATGTCAATAAATCTGGTCAAATGTTTCAGCCCAGGCGGGCTTCAAAATCCTCATAGGAAAAACGGCGCACCGTCTCCACGGAACCGTCGTGCTTCTGCACGGCTATATCCGGATGGGGCACGCCATTGAAAAAGGTGGTTTTCACCATCGTGTAATGGGCCATGTCGTCAAACACAAGCTCGTCTCCCGGAGAAAGGGGTTCCGCAAAGGAATAATCTCCCAGCCGGTCCCCGGCCAGGCACGTAGGCGCCCCCAGACGGTAAGTAAAGGGCTTTTCACCCGGCTCTCCGGCCACGGCATAGCTTTCCCCCTCCATCACTACGGCGGGCTGCTGCCCGGACCGCAGGGAGGGATTCTCCAAAATCTGGAACACATCCGGCCTGTAGGGCATTTCCAGCGTGTCCGGCATGTGGGCAGAAGCGGAAACGTCCAGAATGGCGTGTTCCACCCCCTCGGAAGAAAAAACATCCAGCACCCGGCAGCGCAGCACGCCGGAATGAATGGCGACCGCCTCCCCCGGCTCCAGCCATACATCCACGCCGTAGCGGAAGCGGATGCCGCGCACCAGCTCCTCCAGCAGTTCCCGGTTGTAGCCGGGCTTGGTGATCCAGTGGCCGCCGCCCATGTTCAGCCAGGAGATCTCCGGCCGGGACAGAATGGAGCCGAAGTACTGTTCCACGGCTTTCAAAGTATCCGCCAAATCCTCCGCGCTCTGCTCGCACAGGGTATGGAAATGCAGCCCGGAAATGCCGGACAAGTCCGCCCCCTGCACCAGCTCCGGCGTCACGCCCAGGCGGGAACCGGGCGCACAGGGATCGTAAAGAGGCGTATGGCCCGTGGAAAATTTGGGATTGATGCGCAGGCCGCACTTCAATTCCCCGGACAGGAAGCGAGGATGCCCCGTCACCTCCTCCCGGAAGAAGTTCCACTGGGTCAGGCTGTTGAAATCAAGGTGGTCGGAAATCTCCGCCAGTTCCGCAATCTCCTCCGGAGCGTATGCGGGGGAATAAGTCAATACATGCTTGCCGAATCTGCGCCGGGCCAGAAGAGCCTCCCACAATCCGGAAGCGCAGCAGCCGTCCAGCAGGGGACTCAGACCCTCAAAACAGGGCCAGGTGGAAAACCCCTTCAGAGCCAGCACGACCCGGCACCCCGCGGCATCCGCTACCTCCCTGAGGATGCGGGCGTTGCGTTCCAATGCTGGCTGGCTGACGATAAAGGCGGACATGAAGCAACGACAACCTAAGCGATCTGCAACTATTTGCGAGAAAAATTTTAGTAATTTCCCATCATACCTTCAATTTAAGATATACCAAAGACTTCCGGCCCCGGCGGCCCGCTTCCCCGGGAAGCGGAACCGTAAAAAAACGCCATAAAACGGCACAACCCGCATTCTTTTCCTTGAAATGGCGTGGATTTTCCTCTTTTATAACACAACCATTGCGATTGCCATGACTAACATTCATCCCTTCACCACAGCAGCAGCCTGCATCCTGACCGCAGGGACAGCGCTCTTCACCAGCTCTTGCCAACCAACCTCTCCCGAGAGCTACGCCCGCCAGTTCGCCACCGCGCAGAACGTATCCGTGCACGGATACAACGGCCGCGAAACGCTGACCAGCAGAGTATATGCGGACTGGGGCGGCATGCCGGACAACGCGCGCCGGGCCATGACGGAATACATCAAGGGGGCCGAATGGAAAAAGGCCGACTACATCCGGCCTCAGTACTTCATCCAGGTGGACCGCTCCTTCTGGGTCATCTGCATGGACAACGACGGCAACCTCGCGGGCATCGTTCCCTTCCGTAACGGCAAGGACGCCCGCAAGATTTCCGTCAACAATCACTTCAACATGCTGGTCAACACCACGGACAAGGCTCCGGCCCTGGGCTACGCCATCCTGAAAAACCTGGCCTATGCCGACGGACTGCGCGTCAGCACCCGCAAGGCTGACGGACTGACCACTCCCATCCCGGCGCCTCCCGCTGTAAAAGTAGTCGTTCCGCCCAAGGAAGCCGCTCCGGCCGCCCCCGCCGGCAAACCTGCCGCCGCACCGGCCGCTAATGCCAATGCGGACGCAGACGCGGAAGATGCCGACAACGCGGTTGAAACGCCCGACGACGCCACGGCAACCGACACGGAAGAAACTCCCGCCACGGATGCCCCGGCTGCGGACAATGCCGCCGAAGGAGACGCCCCCGCTGCGGACGCTCCCGCCGACGACTTTTAAGACAGCCGGCCCGCCGGGGAAGCATCCCTGAACAGGCACTTTGCATCAACAGCCCCGCCCGGTCTTCCGGGGCGGGGCTGTTTCCTATCCCCCCGAACGGGGACGAAACACGGCACGGAGGCGAGCCTCCGGATGAAACCGGGCGGGAACTTTGCCCCTCCTTCAGACGCACGCCTTTCATGGCGTCCCGGAGTCCCGCAAGGAAAACGGCTTGACAAGACAACGGCGAAGTACGGCTCTTCACGTATGAAATCCGGAAGCGGAGGTGCAACATCCGGGGAAAAACCGCCATTCCATCCGCATGAAAAACGGCATGCCTTCCCAACCCGCTGCCGGAGATAGGAAAACATGCCGCGTATAGTATAAAGCGGATATGGCTCTCTCTATGCAACAACGCCGGAGAAGCACCAAGACCAGGATTACTTCACCTGGTCAGGCCACGGCACTGACGTGCCCTCGGCAACTCCCAGGGAATTTCCCTTCTTGTAAGTGGGCATCAGAGCCTTCCTCTCCCGGAGCAGCCTGCCCATCACGGAAGCCATCTCCTTCACTTTCTTCGGTTCCGCGGAAGCCAGGTTATTCTTTTCGCTAATATCCTTCCGCAGATTGTACAATTCAAAACTCTGGTCCCCGTGACGGTAAATCAACTTCCAGTCACCGCGCCGCAGTGCGGTGGAAGCGCCGTACTGCGTTGCCTGGCGGCTGCCTTCCCCCCAGTTGTTGGGCTGGTGGAACAAAAGGGGACGGTCGGCGGGGAATTGCGCCCCTTTCAGCAGGGGCACCAGGCTGAGGCCGTCCAGCTTCTGCGGTGTTTTCAAATTCCTGCATCCCGCCATATCGAGCAGCGTTGGCAGAAAATCGTCAATAATGACCGGCACGGAGCACCGGGCACCTCCCTTGGTGACTCCCGGCCAGGAAATAATCATCGGCTCACGGATGCCGCCCTCCATGCACCCTCCTTTGCCGAAGGAAAGCGGATAATTGGAATCCACGTTGCCAAGCCTTCCGGAGATGGCCAGCCCCCCGTTGTCAGACATGAACACCAGCACCGTATTTTTATCCAGATTGTTGTCCTTCAAGTATTTCATGATGTCCCCCAGGCTCTTGTCCATCCCTTCGATCAGGCCGGAGTAATGTTTTTCCCTCGGCGACCACGCGTGACCGTCCTGCGGGTCTTTATAGGCATCCGCAAACCTCTTGTCATACGCGCGTTCATCCAGCGGGGAATGAAGGGCATACTGGGCCAGGTACAGATAGAAGGGCTTTCCCGCTTCCTTGGGATTGTTCCTGATGGCCTCCAGCCTCTTGATGGCCTCCTGGGTCAGCGCCTCCGTCAGGAACACGTCGTCCTGGTAATAATTATTTTCATCCAGTCCGCGCACATGGTTGAAACCCTTTCCGTAATGCTTGGAGCCGCGATAATCCGCCGGATGTCCGATTTCCGTACCGGCAATATTGTAGTCAAACCCCATGTTCAGCGGGTTGGAGCCTGGCGTTCCCTGCGTGCCGAAATGAGCCTTCCCGCAGTGCACGGTCACATAGCCGCACTTTTTCAGCAGCTGGGGCAGCGTGATTGCCGTGGCGAAGGGACGGGTCATGTTGTAGTGCATGTCCTCTCCGGAAATGGGGCGCTTCGTCACTCCCTTGGCGGGCGTTCCGACTGGCTGAAGACCGTTGAGGGCCCAATCCGGCGGCTGGAGATTCTTGCTATTCTGGTCTGTCGTCTGGTTTTGCTGCCTGACCCAGTTGGTCACCCGGTGGCGGCTCGGATTCATGCCAGACATCAGGCTCACGCGCGACGGCGTGCAGAGGGGGTGCGCATACGCATCCGTAAACGTCATGCCCTGGGCGGCCAGTTTCTCCATGTTCGGCGTCCGGTAGCGTTTATTCAGGAAAGTCTTGACCGGCTGGCCCTTTTCATCCGTCCAGAACGGCACGGACGTATCCTGCCATCCCATGTCATCCACCAGGAAAACAATGATATTGGGCTTTTTTCCGGAAACGGCATGGGAGGAATTCTGGGCCGACGCCCCTGCAAGCAGGGAGAGTACGCCGCAGGCGGCGGAGAGGAAACAGACTGTGAACTTCATGATTTTTTAGTTAATAACGTCAGGACAAACCTTTCAACGTTAAAATACGCATCCTGCGTCTCTGGTCTTTCTTTTTTTTCCGGAAAAAGGGATTGATTCTCTGAAAGGTCCGGAAACGCCTGACGCCGCCGGGGTTTAGACTTGATCGCCCCCCGGCCGGAGTATACATTCCTCCGCATCATGTCCGAGCGCAAGAAACCATATCCTTTTGACGTCTTTGAGCCCAAATGGCAGCAGATCTGGGACGAACGGAAGACTTTCAAGACAGGCAACCCCGGGGATGAGGGATTTGACGCTTCCCGGCCCAAGTGCTACGTGCTGGACATGTTCCCCTATCCCAGCGGCGCGGGCCTCCATGTGGGCCATCCGGAAGGGTACACCGCCACGGACATTGTGGCGCGCTTCAAGCGCATGAACGGCTTCAACGTGCTTCACCCCATGGGCTGGGACTCCTTCGGCCTTCCTGCGGAGCAATACGCCATCAAGACCGGGCAGCATCCGGCCATCACCACCTTCCGGAACATTGACAACTTCCGCCGCCAGCTCAAGATGCTGGGCTTTTCCTATGACTGGGACCGGGAAATCGCCACGACGGACCACGAATACGTGCGCTGGACCCAGTGGATCTTTCTCCGTCTTTACAACTCCTACTACAACAGGGAATTGAAAAAGGCGCGCCCCGTCTCCGAACTGGAGGCCCAAGGTCTCACCCGCGAGGAAATCGACCAGCGGCGCCTGGCCTACGTGGCGGAAGTGGCCGTGAACTGGTCCCCGGACCTGGGCACCGTGCTCGCCAATGAGGAAGTGGAGGAATGGAAAGCCAAGGGCCACCACGTGGAACGCCGCCCCCTGCGCCAGTGGATGCTGCGCATCACGGACTATGCCGAACGCCTGATTGACGAACTGGAGCCCCTGGACTGGCCGGAATCCATCAAGCTGCTCCAGCGCAACTGGATAGGCAAGTCGGAAGGGGCGGAAGTGGACTTTGAGCTGGGCGGGGAAACCATCACCGTTTACACCACGAGGCCGGACACCCTCTTCGGCGCCACCTACATGGTCCTTTCCCCGGAACACCCGCTGGTGGACGCCGTCACCACGCCGGAACGGAAAGAAGCCGTGGAGCAGTACCGCGCCCAGTGCGCCTCCAAGAGCGATCTGGAACGCACGGACCTTTCCAAGGAAAAAACGGGCGTCTTCACCGGCGCGCATGCCGTGAACCCGGTCAACGGAGAGCAGATTCCCGTCTGGATTGCGGACTATGTTCTGATGGGCTACGGAACCGGCGCCATCATGGCCGTTCCCGCCCACGACGAACGCGACTTCGAATTTGCCGGAGTATTCGGCCTTCCGGTCCTCCAGGTGGTGCAGCCGCCCACCGGAGATACCGACTGGCGCGGCTACTGCGGGTATGAGGGTACCAGCGTGAACTCCGGCTTCCTGACCGGGCTGCCCACGCCGGAGGCCAAGGAAAAAATGATCCTGTGGCTGGAAGAGCGCGGAAAGGGACGCCGCAAGGTGAACTACAAGCTGCGCGACTGGCTCTTCTCCCGCCAGCGCTACTGGGGGGAACCCTTCCCCATCGTCTGGGAGGACGGCCGCCACCGCGCCATTCCGGAAAACGAACTCCCCCTGCTCCAGCCCGCCCTGGACGACTTCGCCCCCACAGGAGACCCCCGCGGACCGCTGGTCAAGGCCACTGAATGGATCGCCTACACGCCCACGGCGCACCGGGAAACCAACACCATGCCGCAGTGGGCCGGCTCCTGCTGGTATTACCTGCGCTACCTGGACCCGAAAAACAGCGAACGCTTTGTCAGCCGCGAAGCGGAACAATACTGGATGGGCTCCGCAGGCACGCCCGGCGGCGTGGACCTGTACGTGGGCGGCACGGAACACGCCGTGCTCCACCTGCTCTATGCCCGCTTCTGGCACAAGGTCCTCTTTGACCTGGGCTACCTCAGCACCAACGAGCCATTCCAGAAACTCGTCAACCAGGGCCTGATCCTGGGCGAAGACGGGCAGAAAATGTCCAAGTCCCGCGGCAACGTCGTCAATCCGGACGACATCGTGCGCGAATACGGTGCGGACGCCCTGCGCCTGTATGAAATGTTCATGGGCCCGCTGAAAGACGTAAAACCCTGGGCCACCAAGGGTGTGGAAGGCATCTCCCGCTTCCTGGCCCGCGTCTGGCGCGTGGCCTTCCAGGAAAACCAGGAAGGGGAATGGGAAATCAATCCCAAGCTCGTCTCCGGTGCGCCGGAAGCCGCCGTGCTGCAGGTCCGCAAGGAACTGCACAAAACAATCAAAAAGGTGACGGACGACATTGAAAGCATGTCCTTCAACACCGCCATCGCCAAAATGATGGAATGCACCAACGCCATGACCTCCGCGGACGTGGTGGATGTGCAGGACTACGTGGCGTTCCTGACGTTGCTCAACCCGTTTGCCCCGCATATTACGGAAGAAATCCATGCACGCCTTCAGGCGGCATTCCCCGACGTGCCGGAAACACAGCTCTGCCAGAAAAACTGGCCCGCCTGCGATGAAGCCCTGCTGGTGGAAAACACGGTGCCGATGGTCATCCAGGTCAACGGCAAGCTGCGGGACAAGCTGGAAGTGCCCAGGGACATCTCCCGGGAAGAACTGGAAAAGATTGCCCTGGCGTCTTCCAAGGTAAAAGTCTTCCTGGACGGCGTAACGGTACGAAAAATCATCGTCGTGCCCGGCCGCCTCGTCAATATCGTAGCCAATTAACCTTACAGGAAAGGATGCCCCGACCATGACCATGATCGCCCCGTCATTGCTGGCCGCCGACTTCTCCAGAATAGGGGAAGAGGCGCGCCGCGCCTTTGAAGCAGGAGCCGACTGGCTGCACCTGGACATCATGGACGGCCACTTTGTGGACAACATCTCCTTTGGTCCTGAAATCTGCGCCGCCGTCAGAAAGGCGGTGGGACCGGACCGTTTTCTGGATGCCCATCTGATGATCGAACGGCCGGACCACTACTTTGGCCGTTTTGTCAAAGCGGGCGTCAACCTTATCTGCTTCCATGTGGAACTGGGGGATGAATACTACATCCGCAACACCCTCAAACGCATCCGCAGGGCGGGCGTGAAAAACGGGCTGGCCGTCAATCCGGCTACTCCCTTTGAAACCCTGCTTCCGTTCCTGGGAGAAATAGACCTGCTGCTGGTCATGTCCGTGGTGCCCGGGTTCGGCGGACAATCCTTCATGCCCTCCGTCCTGGACAAGGTGGTGAAAGCCGCGGAATGGAGAGCAGACCACCAGGCATCCTTCCTGATTCAGATGGACGGCGGCATCGGCAAAAACAATGCCGACCAGTGCGCATTGGCGGGAGCGGACGTTCTGGTGGCGGGGTCCTCCACCTTCAAGGCCGCGGACATGGCCCAGGCTATTGCAGAAATGAAATAACTGCCGGAGAAGCCGGCATTTTCTCTCTTTTGCCCCCTCATTTCCCGTTTCTTTCCTTTCCTGCCGGGTACCCAACAAAAAACCGGCATCCCTCCACGAGGAATGCCGGACTTGGTAAGACAATTGCGAAATGGCCGTCAGGCCCTGCGTCTGCGCATCAGCAGAGCTGCCAGCCCCAGAATTCCCAGGGAAGCGGTTGCGGGTTCCGGAATGGGCGCTACGGTCACTTCCGCCTTGAAGGACGGCCCCCAGCCTCCCGACTGTACACTGGTAAACCCTGGGTTCGTATAAACATCGCCAATGTCCACTCCGTCGGCTTCCTTCCCAATCCTCAGCCGGGCGCTGACAAAATTCACGCCATCCCATACGGTATCATCCGTAATTTGCACCGTGGTGAAAGCCACGTAATAAGTCACTCCGCTATTGAGCTCCAGATTATTAAAAGAGGCACTCTGCCATGAGGCGGAGCCATCCGCCGCGCCCTCCCCTGCCATGTCAATCGTTGTAGTGGACTGCCCGACAAACGTAGAACTGTCCTTGGTGGTGGCGGAGGAAAAAATCGTGACGTACAAGCCGTTATTGGCATCCGTCCTGTTGGTGGCCTTGGCAATATCCAGGGACTGGAGATACACTGTTGAATTCTGGGCAATGCCGGACCCGGAGGAAACAAGCATATGGTCCAGATCAAAGGAAAAACCGTAGTAGGCTCCATATCCCCCCGAAGTCAGGGTGGAAGGATCATCCTGGGTCGTGGTGCTTAGAATGGTGGCAGCCTGCGCAGTTGCCAGGGATGCCACCATGCCGAGAATGCATAAACATTTCATAACCTTTATCTATGAGGGGAGTAAAACACGGGAAAAATACCGCAACAAAAAGAAAATAACGGATTCCTAATCCGTACATTTATTTTGCCGTTTGTCCCCCGTATAACTTCTAGAAGGTCATGGGTAAAGAGAAATGGTCAAAAAAGACCAGAACTAAATTAGAATGATCATTTTCAATGTTTTATGAAAAAACAAGGCATTCATTATTAATAATTCACGTTGTTAACGGATTAGGAATCCGGGGAATACCGTCTCATCCTCCCTTTCCAGATATCTGTCATTAAACAGATTTACCCATCATATCTCCCTGACGGGCAAACACTTCTATTCCTTCTCCCGTTTTTTTCAGAAGATCGGGAGCCAGCCTGATTCTGCCCGGTTCAAAAAAACACATCACTGTGGAGCCGCCAAATGCAAAATATCCCTTCTCCGCCCCTCTGGCAGCAAACTCTTCCGGAACGTAAGTCTCTTCAATAAGCCCTACGCCGGTGGCGCCCACCTCCAGCATGGCCACTTGACCCCAGGACTCCGACTGGATGAGCGTCAAATTCCGCTTGTTCGTCCACAGCCATGACAGGCTCCGGCTCAGGCAATACGGAGACACGCTGGCCAGGGGGCCGCCCATTCTCCTCCACATGCCGGGAATGCCGGAAACGGGAAAATGAAAGCGGTGATAATCCGTAGGACACAGGCGGGAAAGAACCACGGCGCCCTCCGCATACCGCTCCGCCAGGGAGGCATCCCCAAGCAGCGCGGGAAGATCGAAACGCTGGCCTTTCACAAAAACGCCGCTGATGCGGTCTGCCCGCTCCCAGCCCATGTGGCGGGCGTCCGCCGGGAAAACAGCCGTCTCCTCCCCTCCGGACAACGGACGCGCCCCGGCTTTCAGGCGACGGTAGAAAAAATCGTTGAAATGTTTAAACTCTCCCAGCCCTTTGAGGGACTCCTCCATGTTAATGCCGTACTCCTCCACAAAGGCGGGAATGCCTTTGGCGCTGGAAGGCCGGTTCTTCCACCACCCCATCAGGGCGGAAAACATGCCGCGCTTGACCAGAGCATGCAGGGCAAGCCTCCCGGAAGCGGTGCCGTAAATCCACTGGAGGTACTTCTCCCCCAGCACCTGTTCCTGCTCCACTCGGCCCGTATAACGGTTATAATAGCTTATGCCCTCCATGAAAGGCATAGAGTGTCGTTCCCTGCCCTTTTTGTCCAGTCGAAAGACAGCCTCCTGACGGACTAGGAACCCTTCAGCCGTTCCAAGGCATCCTCGGCGCCGAATGCCAGACTGCCTGCCGCACGTTCATACCATTCCCGTGCAAGGTTCAAGTCCTGCGGCACTCCGTTGCCGTGTTCATAACAGGCGCCCAGCAGGTACTGGGCATCTGCCTCGTCCCCTTCCTCCGCCGCTTTTCTCAGCCAATGCATGAATAAAGCGTCATTCTTCTTCACCAGCCCCCCTTCCCGGTACTCCAGAGCCAGCGCAAACATGGCCTCCGGCTCCTCCTGCTCCGCGGCGCGCTGAAGCCAGAGCAGAGCCTTGGCATCATCTTTCTGTACAGCCAGTCCTTCTCTGAAACACTCGTACAGGCAAAAGGCGGCGTCCCTGTCTCCGGCATTGGCCTCCCGATTCAATCCGGGAAGCGCCTTGTGAAACCACTCATCCGCCAATACGGCATCTCTGGAAACGCCATTTCCCTTCTGATACATGCGTCCCGCCTGAAACTGGGAATACGCATCGCCCGACTCCGCCTTCCGGATAATGCTCCCCCATAACTCCTTCAACGATCTGTCCACCTTCCTGAGCTGCCACTTGGAATACAGCCACAGCGCTCCCCCTGCCAGAAGTACCAGAAAGAGGGGACTCCACTCCAAAAGATCTTTCAACCAATCCTTTTGCATACCGTACTCATATCACTCTTTTTCCTCCTTCCTGTCCATCACAAACTGCAAGTATGCAACATATAACAGCGTCCCCGCGTTGCAATCCACACACTCGTGAGGGTGCGACGTAGTAGCAATATCAAACGTGGCGCCCTGACATAGTTTCAATCCACGCACCCGTGAGGGTGCGACGGAAACCATCACGGGTACCCTCAACTCCATTGACCGTTTCAATCCACGCACCCGTGAGGGTGCGACCCGGCCGCCCTGATTGTTGTGCAGCTGGCGCGTGTTTCAATCCACGCACCCGTGAGGGTGCGACTTACAGGGAATTAGGGGGAAAGATAGCAAGCATAGTTTCAATCCACGCACCCGTGAGGGTGCGACTTATGACCGACGCCGAATTTGCCAACCTCCCCGCGGTTTCAATCCACGCACCCGTCTTCCCCAATCGGAGTTTCAATCCACGCACCCATGAGGGTGCGACTGCAGCGGCAGTTGAGCCGGGAGTACGGGAAGCTGTTTCAATCCACGCACCCATGAGGGTGCGACAGGCACCTATCAAGGACCGGACTTGGTCGGAGATGTTTCAATCCACGCACCCATGAGGGTGCGACCCGGAGCTTTTGCTGATGGCGCGGAGGCGGCCCTGTTTCAATCCACGCACCCATGAGGGTGCGACATCAGGGGCAAAAATGAGAGAGGAAATGAGAGAGGTTTCAATCCACGCACCCATGAGGGTGCGACTTCTCTTCAATAAAAGGAGAGGTTAGAGAGGTAGGTTTCAATCCACGCACCCATGAGGGTGCGACTCAGTCTCATTCTTATCGCGGGTATGAGGTACAGAGTTTCAATCCACGCACCCATGAGGGTGCGACTTTATTGCATGTGTGCGAAAAGTGTGATTGCTTGTTTCAATCCACGCACCCATGAGGGTGCGACTTGTTCATCACCCCGGAAACACGGCGTCCATCAGGTTTCAATCCACGCACCCATGAGGGTGCGACCAGTTTGATTCAGGTTAATTGATTATGAGTGAAGTTTCAATCCACGCACCCATGAGGGTGCGACTGAGTGAGTTTGCCGCCCGTAGTGCGGAGGCTCAGTTTCAATCCACGCACCCATGAGGGTGCGACAACTCGCCAAGAAGTGGGCCGCTTCTGTGGAGGCGTTTCAATCCACGCACCCATGAGGGTGCGACCGGATGGTATCATGGAGTTTTGCGCAACGCAAAGTTTCAATCCACGCACCCATGAGGGTGCGACTCGATTGCCGCGTCAATCACATCGGCTGCCTTGAGTTTCAATCCACGCACCCATGAGGGTGCGACGGCCTGAAGCGCAGGGATTGAAGGTCAGAGGTCCAAATGGCGTTTTGCGCCAACCTGTTCAATCATCCTGCGCTTTGCAGGTCGTAATGATGAGTGGTTCGTTTGTCAATCTTCAAGCCTCAATGACGTACAGAGTGCGCCAGTTTCCCGGCGATTTTCTGTGAGCTTGGGGTTGGCGCAAGGGGGCCGCAGCAGAAAGGACATGCACGAATTGTTTCATGTTCCTGCCATGACCGCTTTGTGCACAGTCAGGTGGTATGCCGACATGCTAGCCATTCCCTGGGGGAACGTCCAGAAGCTTCTTCGAACACCACCGTCATTCCCGGCTTGTCTTTCATCCGTATTCCCGGTTCATTTTTCCAGGACAGTCCCGGCATTTGTCCACAGAGTTTTCAAGGGTGAGTTCCGCTTTTTTTCCGGCCTCCATTTTCATTCCCGCCCATTTGTTAGTTTCTTTTCCGCCAACATGAAACGGGGCCGCCCTTAAGGGCGGCCCCGTCTTGAATGATGGTGAACGGGAAATGTTTTTCGCCCTACAGGGCGGTCGGGATTTCCTTGCCGAGTTCGGACGCCTTTTTGGCAGTACCGTCGCCGGCGATGCGTTCCAGGATCACGTCCTTGTAACTCATGCCGCCCAGAATCATCGGCAGAACATGCACGTCATGGGGAACCATCACGTCCAGAACGTATGCCTCCGGGGATTCAATCATGCGGGTGATTGCTGCGGGAAGTTCCTCAATGCGGAGCACACGCTCGCATTTGACGCCGAACCCGGCGCAGATGAGCGGATAATTCGGGTAGATGATATCTTCCGTCTTGTGGGTGGGGTCGTAGTCGTCGTGCGGGTCCGCCAGGAAGGTCTGCGCGCGGTTGGAGTCGTACTTCAGGTCTTCCCACTGTACTACCATGCCCAGATGCTGGTTGTTCAGGATGATGCATTTGACGGGCATGCGCTCCACGTGGATGGTCGCCAGCTCCTGAATGTTCATGAGCATGGAGCCGTCTCCGTCTATGTTGACGACCAGCTTGTCCGGATAGGCCAGGCAGGCGCCCATGGCGGCGGGGAGGCCGTAGCCCATGGTGCCCAGGCCGCCGGACGTGGCCAGGCGGCGGGGCTTGTCAAATTTGAAGAACTGGGCGGCGAACATCTGGTGCTGGCCCACGCCGGTGCAGATGATGGGGTCCTTGTCCGCCGTCTGGCGGTAGAGTTCCTCAATCACGGACTGCGGAGCGATGTAGCCCTTGCGGTCTTCATAGGAGAAGGGGTACTGTTCCTTCCAGCCTTCGATCGTCTTGAACCATTCCGGCGTACGGGTGAAGCCGGAGGATTTGCGTTCCCACCCCTTCCCTGCCAGGGCCGCGTTGAGAACGCCGAGGGCGTCCTTCACGTTGGCGCGGATGGGATGGGCGACTTTTTTGTTTTTGTTAATCTCGGACGCGTCAATGTCAATGTGGACGATAGTGGAGTCCGGACAGAACATGCTGACGGCTCCCGTCACACGGTCGTCAAAGCGTGCGGCCAGGGCGATGACCAGGTCCGCTTCATTCACGGCATTGTTGGCAAACACGGCTCCGTGCATGCCCAGCCATCGGAGGGAGAGCGGGTGAGTTTCCGGCATGGCCCCGATGCCCATCAGGGTGGTTGCCACGGGAATCTGGGTGCGTTCCGCGAATTCCAGCAGGTCCGCGGAGGCTTCCGCGGTGATGATGCCGCCGCCGGCATAGATGACGGGACGGCTGGCGTTTTCAATCAGGGGGATGAGGGCTTCCAGCTCTTCCACGGGAACGGGCAGCACCGGATTGTAGCCGGGGAGGTCCATTTCCATGTCGAAGTCCGGAGTGAAGACGGCTTCCTGCACGTCCTTGGGCATGTCAATCACCACAGGGCCGGGACGGCCCGTGGAAGCGATGTAAAAGGCTTCCTTCATGATGCGGGGCAGTTCTTCCGGTTCCGTGACCAGATAACTGTGCTTCACGATGGGGGCGGTCATGCCGAACACGTCCGTTTCCTGGAAAGCGCCGCGGCCAATCAGGGAGCGCATGACCTGCGCGGTGATAGCCACCAGGGGCGTGGAGTCCAGATAGGCGTCCGCAATGGAGGTGATCATGTTGGTGGCGCCGGGGCCGGAAGTGGAGATACAGACGCCCACCTTGCCCGTAACACGGCCGTAGCCTTCCGCTCCAAACGCGCCGCCCTGTTCGTGGCGGGGGAGGATGGTCCGGATTTTGGGCTGATGGCTCAGGGCCTGGTGAATCGGCATGCTGGCGCCGCCGGGATAGGCAAAGACGACGTCTACACCTTCACGCACGAGGCATTCCACGAGCACTTCGGCTCCTGTCATGCGGGTTTTCGTCGGGGCGGATGATGTTTTGTCGTTTGTACTCATGTGCAAATAATATTTTTATTTGTTGCGTAGGAAAAGAGGTTCTAGCGCATTCCGCGCGCAATGTGAAGCCTTTTCATCCAAAAGTCAGAGGCGTGCCGCCTGCGGGAATACGCCGGGAAAAGACGCCGCGGCACAGGCGCGGCGGATAGTATCAGGAGAGGGACGGCCTGCGCACCCGCACGCAGTCCATGCCTGCGGCGGCAGCCGCGGCAATGCCCGGAACGGCGTCTTCAAACACCACGCAGCGGGAGGGGGCGGCCCCCAGCCGTTCCGCGGCCAGCAGGAACATGTCTGGAGCCGGTTTGCCGTGTTCCACGTCCTCAGGGGTTAAAATCACGTCGAACAGTCCCGTCAATCCGGCGGCGGCCAGGGTGCGGCGCGCGCCGGGAATGGCGCTGCCCGTGGCAATAGCCTTGGGGGCATCCCCCAGGGAGTGCACGAATTCCAGCACTTCCCCGATGGGCTGCATGCCTTCCTGCTCCAGCATTTCCAGATAAATGCGGCGCTTGTCCGCCGCGGTGGATTCCGCATCCATCACCAGCCCGTAGCGTTCATTCAGGAAGTACACCACGTCATTGGCGGATTTTCCGCCGCAGGAGTAGAATTCATCCTCCCGGAAGACGGATGCGGGAGCTCCTGCGCGGGCCAGGGCCTTGCGCCATGCCTTGTAGTGGAGGGGCATGCTGTCCACAAGAGTGCCGTCCAGGTCAAAAATATATCCTTCATATTTTTTCTCAGGCAAATCCACGCGCTTGTTCATGACGGCGCTTATGATGCCACGCCTCCGTTTTCCGGTAAAGCCCGCAGTCTGACCGCATGCGGCCGGAATGGCTTAAAAAATACATCCTGAGCTTGACATTTTATCCTGTTATTCTAATGTTTCTGCCACCTCGAAACGAAAACCGAACCTTTTTTCGAACATGGCCAATACCAAATCCGCACTCAAGCGCATCCGTCAGACCGCAACCCGCACCGCCCGCAACCGCGCCACGACTTCCAAGCTGAAAACTCTACGCAAGAAGATTTCCACCGCTGTTGAAACGGCTGACAAGGAAGCCGCCGCCACCGCTTACAACACGTTTTCCTCCGCAGTTGACAAGGCCGCCAAGGTAGGCACCATCCCCGCCAACCGCGCCGCCAACTACAAGAGCAAGGCCGCCAAGGCCATCGCAAAAATCGCCTAAGTTTTCACTTCGGTTTTCTGTCGATCTTATGGCAAGCCGCTCTGTTTATCTGAGCGGCTTGTTTTTATTATGACTCCCATGCAGCAATCCCGCCTGGATAAAGCCAAACTGATCATCGACCGCCCCGCGGATTTCAAGGTCTGCGAAGCCTGCGGCTCCATCGTATCCGAAACCACTGCGGCATGCCCCAACTGCAACGCCTACCGCTTTGACGCCAATCCGGATTACGTCGTGGAACAGGCCGTGCTGCTTGCCTCCCGCGAGCAGCGTTCCGTCACGCCGGAAGATCTGGAAAAGTAGGACTTTCGCCGCCCGGCCTTCCTTCCGGGCCGCCATTCCGCCTCAGCAGTTTTTTCAGGAGCCTCCCCTTCCGGGGCAGGCTCCTTTTTCATCTCTCCGTGCAGGAACGACAGACCGTTTCTATTTGCGGAGGTCTGCAATGCGCAGGATAGTCGCCTCAATCAGGTTGGCCGGGCACGAGGCTCCCGCCGTAATGCCCACTTTCAGGGATTTGCCCAGATTCTGCACTACGGGCTCCGTGGTCATTCTCCGGACTTCCCGCGTTTCCGTATCAAAGGCGTCCACATACTGGATGGATTTGATGCTTTCAGCGGATTCAATGAAGTAGGTGGGGACGTGTTTCCTGGCGATGTCCACCAGATGCGTGGTATTGGAGCTGTTGTAGCCGCCCACCACAAACATCACGTCCAAGGGGTTTTTCAAGAGATCGTACAGCGCGTCCTGACGGTCCTGGGTAGCGCCGCAAATGGTGTCGAACACATAGAAGTTGTCGTCGTCGCCGTCGCGCTGGACGATGGCGTCCCTGATCATTTTCTGGAGCGTCTGGGTTTCCGTCTTGAGCATGGTCGTCTGGTTGGCGATGCCCACTTCCTCCAGATCGCGGTCCGGGTCAAATCCGGGGGAACAGCAGCCTTCAAACCGTTTCATGAAGGCTTCCCGGCTGCCTTTGCCGAGGATGTAGTCGCATACGGCGGCGGCATCCTCCAGGTCATAAACCACCAGGTATTTTCCCCTGCCCTTTTCACCTAGGGCGCGGGAAGCCGTCGCGCTGGTTTCCTCATGGGTGGCTTTGCCGTGAATGATGGAGGTGATGCCCATGGAGGCGTAGTTTTTCACCCTTTTCCACACTTTCATGACGTCCCCGCAGGTCGTATCCACGATCTGGACTCCCTTTTCCTCCAGCGCGTCCATGAAGGAGGTGGGAACGCCGAAGGCGGGAACGATCACCACGTCGTCCGCGACAATTTGATCATAAGAGGCGTCCAGATGCTTCCAGGGAAGTTTTTTAATGCCCTTCCCCTCCAGCTGGCGGTTTACCTCCGGATTGTGGATGATGTCGCCGATCAGGTAAATCTGCCGGTCCGGGAAGACCTTGCGCGCCGCATAGGCGATGTCGATGGCGCGGCGGACGCCGTTGCAGAATCCGAATTCCCTGGCCAGGAAGAATTCCGTATGGCCCAGGTTGTACACATTACCCGCGGCGCGGATGTGGGAAATCAGTTCGCTCTGGTAATGCTGCTGGATTTCCTTCTCCACCAGTTCCATCACCTCGGCGCGTCTCACGTTCACTCTGGCTTTGCGGGTTGAGTCCTGATTCATGCTCACAGCTTCCACACTTTCCTTCTTTCGTCAAGACAATCACAGCTTGCCAAGCCGGGCTTTTCACGGTATGCACAAGCCCATGCTGCTGGCCCTAGCCCCGATGAAAGACGTCACGGACCTGGCTTTTATCAAGACGTTGAACGACTTGAATTCCCTGCCGGATTATTTCATTACGGAGTATTTCAGAACGGTGGCCCATCACAAAAAGATGGCCCCGTACATCATGCGCTCCATAGACGAAAACCCGACCGGGCGCCCCATTTACGGCCAGCTGGTGGGCCAGGAGCCGGAGCACCTGGTCCGGGATGCCCTGAATCTGATGAACCACGCCTGCGCCGGGGTGGACCTGAACATGGGCTGCCCCGCCCCCATCGTGTGCAGGCGGGGTGCCGGAGGCGGCATGCTGCGCTCCCTCCGGGCCATGGATTCCGCCCTGGGAGCGCTCCGGGACTCCCTGCCCGCCGGAGGCTTTTCCGTCAAATGCCGCCTAGGCTACGAGACCCCGGACGAGTTTGAACGCATTCTCCCCGTCATCGCCCGGCACACACCGGACCGGGTATGCATTCATGCCCGCACCGTGCGGGAGGGCTACCGTTCCCCCGTGCATCCGGAGTGGGTCAAATGGGCGGCGGAAACGCTGAAATGCCCGGTCATCGCCAACGGGAATATTGTGGACATGCAAACGGCGGAGGCATGGGTGAGGCTGGCGGCTCCGGCCGGCCTGATGGCAGGCAGGGCCGCCCTGCGCAATCCGTGGATTTTCTCCCAGCTACGCGCCCACTTCCGGGGGGAAGCCGCAACTGCCCCCACGTTCCGGGACCTCCTCCGCTACATCCGCAGCCTGTACAAACGCACGCTGGAAATGCAGGACCATTACGTGGAGGAAAAACACATCCACCGGATGAAAAAGTATCTGGTCTATACCGCCCGGGGCCTTCCGGAAGAGTTTGACCACCACATGAAACGGGCCAAAACCTCGCGCGATTTCATGCACATCTGCGAGGAGATTCTGGACAATGATACCCCCTTCCCGCCCACCCCTCCGGAAGATACCCACCTGTTCGCCCATTTCAACGCCCTTCTCACTCAAGAGAAGGCTTGTCTCCCCGCCGGAATTCAGCTATGAATGGCGACGTTCATGAATCCGCTGCCGCATGTCTTTCTGCTGGGCGTGACTGCCGCCCTTTGCTCCGCTCATGATTCCGTCACCCAGGGCATGGAGTTTTTACGCGCCTACATGCCGGAACAGGACAAGCCGGTGATTACGGAAGAGCGACTGAAGAGAGAGGTCAGGCTGGCCCTGGACGTCCGCAGCCGCTTCCCTTGGGCGGGCAAGGTTCCCTGGGAAGTTTACGAGAACGACGTGCTGCCTTACGCCGTGGTCAACGAACCGCGCGACGAATGGAGGGAGCAGTTCCGCAACCTTTTCGCTCCGCTCGTCTCCTCCTGCAAAACTGGGCGGGAAGCAGCCCTCACCGTAGCCGCCTGCATCCAGAAGACACTGCACGTGAAATATTCCACGGAGAGGAGAGTCCCCCACCAAGGTGTGAAGGAGTCTCTGGAGTCCGGCAAGGTTTCTTGCACCGGGCAGAGCATTTTGCTCATTTGCGCCCTGCGCTCCATCGGCATTCCGGCCCGCATGGCGGGCGTGGTCACCTGGAACCACGTCCGGGGCAACCACAACTGGGTGGAAGCCTGGTGCGACGGAGAATGGCGGATGCTGGAGTACAATGAAAAGGATTTCAACACGCCTTGGGTCATGTCCGCCATCAGCATGCTGGACCCCCGGAAACCGGAGAACGCCATTTACGCCACATCCTGGAAGAAGAAGGCGGAAGGAATGTTTTTCCCCCTGGTCTGGGAGGCCCGCTACGACAGGAAAAGGAACGCGCTGGAGTTTCCCCCTGAAAGCCGGATTGTCCCCGCCGTCAACATCACCAAACGCTACATGAAGCTGGCTTCCTCCTGGGCGGCTTCCCAGCCGGAATACGTTCCCGGCAGCAAGCTGATGCTGGACATTACGGAGGATGAGGGAGGCAAACGCCGGAGACTGCCCCTCCATGTCTCCCTCAAGACGGAAGAAGGGGAAGTTCTGGCGGAAGGCGTCACACCCGGTCCGTCCGACGACATGCGGAAGTTTCTGGAAATTACGCTGCCGGAGAAAGTGAACCGGGGCATGCTGGAATTCCTCCTTCCTGACGGGACCGTGCGCAGGGAGGCCATCACGCATACGGAGGCTCCAGTGCAGATTCTGAATCTTTCCGCAAGTCTCCGATGAAGATTCCCCTGTTCTTCAACAACACGGCGCGGAGCGCCAGGGCGGGACGCTTCCGCCGGTGGCTGGAGAGATATGGTACCGTTTTCGACGTCATGGAGCCGGAAAGCAGCGAGGACATGCTGAACCGCCTGGCTGCCCAGGCGCGTTCCGGGGCACCCGCCGTAGCCGTGGCGGGCGGCGACGGCACGCTGAGGCTGGCGGCCCGCGCCCTCTGCAATACGGATACGGCCCTGGCCCTCTTCCCTGCGGGAACGGCCAACGTTTTTTCCCGTGAAATGGGATTCCGGCAGAATTTCGACCACGCTCTGCATGTGCTGAAAACGGGACGGACCAGGAAGGTCGACCTGTTTGCCTTCAATGGTCAGCCCTTTCTTCAAATGGCGGGCATCGGAGCGGACGGACGCTCCGTGGAGCTGACGACATGGGAGATGAAGAAGAAGTGGAAGGCCTTCGCTTACGTAATCGCTGGAGCCAGGGCTTTCACGGAACGGCAGCCGTTCCTGACCCTGACGACGGATGACGGCAGGGTGCTGGAGGGACGCTCCATCATCTTCGGCAACGGCCGGAGGTACGGCGGCCCCATGAAACTGTTTGCAGAGGCAAATAATGAAGACGGCCTTTTGGATGCCGTGGTGTTCAAGCATGCGGCTCCTTCCATCATCAGAGAAAGCCTGCTGGCACTCGTTCACGGAGGGTTTCATTCCCTGCGCTACGGCGGTTTTGAATATGTGCGGATGACGGAAGGACAAGTTGCCGCCATCGGCCATGCGGCTTGTGAACTGGATGGAGATTATGCGGGAGACGCCCCCGTGCAAATCACGCGTGCCGGCAAGCTCAAAGTTTTCGCTCCGTAAAGACTCCCACCGGGCGGAAAAATCCGCTCCGGCCCATTCATCCGTACCGGGAAAATGCGTTTCATGCCGCCCTACCAGGGCAGGAAGCGCGAGAACGTATCCAGAATATGGGAATAGTGAAGAACATGGTTTTCCGGCACGCCGAAGAATATCAGAATGATGACGGCATCCAGAACGGCCGCGACGGCAATCCATTTAATGAAGACAGGCAGCAGGGAGAAAGAATCATGCAGCATGATCCATTCCTGCATCACGAATGAATAGTCCGCGCCGGAATCAAAAAGACGGAATTCCTCAGACAGTTCCTCAAAGGTCATTTCGCGGGGGCAAATGTAATTCTTGGCCTCGATTCCCACACCGCAACAATGCAGGCCGCTTCCGGCCAGAGAAGCTTCCATATAGGCGCCCTCCCCGTTGAGCAGGGAAATACGGGAGTCATGAGTAGCCATACGGTATTGGTTCAGCATTTCCTCCAGGCTGCCGCATGCCTCCCCGTTATATGAATAACGATAGGGGACTGTCACTCGTGGACTCTAATCAACTGGAAAGCGGCGTGCAAGATTTTTTTGTCCTGAATACATGAACCCAGGCCCTTTCATCCCGTTTGGCCTAAAAAAGCCGTGCCGGCAAGCGGCACGGCCCAAAAGAAAATAAATCACAGAGCATTACATGCCCATGATCTGGTAGCCTCCGTCCACGTAAATCACCTGGCCGGTGATGGCGGCTGCGCCGTCGCTGGCCAGGAATACGCCGGTAGCACCCAGTTCCTCGCCCGTACAGGAACGGCCCAGAGGAGCGTGTTCCTCATAAACCTTGAACATGGAGGAAAAGCCGGAAACTCCACGGGCTGCAAGCGTCTGCATGGGACCGGCGCTGATGCAGTTGACGCGGATGCCGCGGGAGCGGCCCAAGTCGTACGCCAGGTACCGGGTGCAGGCTTCCAGGGCGGCCTTGGAAACCCCCATCAGGTTGTAGTTGGGCACCACCTTTTCAGACCCCAGGTAGGACATAGCCAGAATGCTGCCGTTGTCGGACATCATCGGCTCCACAGCGCGAGAAAGCGCCACCAGGGAATAAGCGGAGATATCGAGGGAAATCTTGAAGGCGTCCCGTCCCGTTTCCAGGAAACTGCCGCCGCCAAGGGCTTCCTTGGGTGCAAAGGCTACGGAATGCAGCATGCAATCCACCTTGTCCGTGTGTTTGCGGACATTTTCAAAGAAAGCATTGATGGATTCGTCACTGCTCACGTCCAGATCATAAACGGGAGCGTCTTCACCGAAGTTTTCATGAATCAATTTGATCACGCCGTCCTTGAGGCGTTCGCCCTGATAGTTGAAGATGAGCTTTGCGCCCGCTTCATGCCATGCCTTGGCAATCGCGAAAGCGATACTGCGCTTGTTCGCCACGCCGACTACGACACCAACTTTGCCTTCGAGTAATTTACTTGACATAATGGTAGGTGAATACTGCCCTACTTTCCCTCTTTTGACAAGAAAAACGGGCGTCACCGGAAATAGGCTACGCCCCCGTCTGCTGGCGGCAGGCCTTGACCGTGTTGGCCATCAGCATGGCGATGGTCATCGGTCCCACGCCTCCGGGAACGGGCGTGATGGCCCGGCACCTGGGCGCCACTTCATCATAGGCCACGTCACCCACGATGCGGTATCCGCGCTTGGCGGACGCGTCTTCCACGCGGTTGATGCCCACGTCGATCACGACGGCGCCGTCTTTCACGAATTCCGCCGTTACAAAGGAGGGGCGACCGATAGCCGCGACAATGATATCTGCGGAACGGCAGAGTTCCGGAAGGTTTTTCGTGCGGGAATGAGCTACGGTCACCGTGGCGTTGGCTTGCTTGGACATCAAAAGATGGGCCATCGGCTTGCCCACGATCATGCTGCGGCCGATCACCACCGCATTGGCACCCGCGGTTTCAATGCCCGCAGCCTTCAGCAGCCTGATGCAGCCCAGCGGCGTGCAGGGTACAAAGCCGGATTCGTCCTCCATCACCAGTTTGGCGACGTTTTCCGGATGGAAGCCATCCACGTCCTTGGCCGGGTCTATTTCCAGCACAACGGCAGCCTCGTCAATATGGGGAGGCGGGGGGCTCTGCACGAGAATGCCATGGATAGAGGCATCCGCATTCAATCCCCTGATGACCTCAAACAGTTCCTCCTGGGAGGCATCCGCAGGGAGGACGATTTTCCGGGAATGCATGCCCAGTTCTCCGCATTTCTTCACCTTGGAATTGACATATACCTGGGAAGCGGGGTCATCCCCCACCAGGACTACGGCCAAGCCCGGCGTAATCCCGGCCGCCTTGAGCCGGTCAATGTCTCCCTTAACCTCTTCCAGAACCTGGGAGGCCACTAGCTTTCCGTCGATGATTTGCATAATTTTGATTGAGTAAGTGGAGGGAAGTCCGGGACACCTTCCTGCATCATGCCGGCCAGCAGCCGGCCATATTCCGCCACTTGTTCATCCGTGATGCCCGGAGGGATGAACAGCCTTTTTTTCCAGAGAATGTTTACGTTGGAACCCGGCTTCGGGATGGCGTAATGGTCCCATGCCTTGTTCAGGCGCCAGTAGCTTTCATATTCTATGCAGACGGGGATAATAGGCAAACCCGTTTGCGAGGCCAGCCTGATGATGCCCGGCTGCACTTGGTACATGGGCCCACGCGGTCCGTCCGGAGTGAAACAAAAGCAGACGTTTCCCTCCCGGATTTTCCGGAGCATTTCCATGTAGGCTATAGCGCCCCTGCGCCCGGAGGAACCTCTGACGGCTTCCAGGCCGAAGTATTTGCAAACGGCCTCCACCAGAGCACCATCCTTGCTGGCGCTTGTGAGCACGCACATGTTAAGCGGCTTGTGCGCCAGGTGCCAGGCGTATCCCGGCACGACGGTGCGGTTGTGCCAGAGGGCTACGAGGAAAGGCGTCGTGTACACATCGTCGTGTTCCTCCTTGATGGAGCGGATATTCAGACTCATGCACAAAGGCTGCAAGAGCGACCACAGACCCAGCCCGGCCATCTGCGTCCACCAGCGGGTCCGCTTTTCAGTCGTTTTCCGTAAATTGGGAAGGGGAGGAAGCATGAAACGGCGACAGTATTACATGAATCCGTCCACGGTGATGCGGCCGGGAGACGGAACGGGAGAAGCCGGAGAGGAGCCGCCCGCCCCGCCGGACGGATAAGCTGGAGGAAGAATGCCGGATTCCGCGGCGGATTTCAATTCCTGAAGCATGGCGCCGGAGTTGTCCGAGGGTGATGCCGCCGTCCCGGAAACCTTCACGGTGATGACGAAGTCATGTCCATCCTGTGTGACTCCTTTGGGAATGCGGCGGCCATTTGCCATGTAGGAGGGCAGTTTGAATACAAGTTCCCCGGATACATTGGGACCGCTGCAATGCAAGTTGCCCGTAACGCCCAGGAAGCTTTGTTCAAACAGGGATATATCTTTCAAGGAAACGGACTGGTCCGTACCATCGCTTTCCATCATAAAGGAACCGGACGAGAATACGGGAGAGGAATACGGCAGGCCCGTTTCCATCCTGCGTTCCGTCATGGCCTTCAAAAGCTGGAACACGGGAAGGCGCATCATGGAAGCCTTGATGACGGACCCGCTGATACCCTGCAGTGACGGCCTTTTCTGTTCCGGTCCTACGGGAAGGGAGAAAGTCACGCTCAATTCGCGCTTTTCCTCCACGGGTTGTTCACCCATGCGCACCTTGATCAGTGAAGAGAAACATTCCCCGACGAGCTGGGACAAGTCAAAGTTTCTGCCGGTCAGTGTCCAGTGGCGGTGACGGAAGTCGTTGTCCAGGCGCATGCTGCCCGTAATCATGAAGGGACTCAAGTCCGTAGGCTTGTTGAACATGGCCCCCTTGTCCACAAAGCCGGAGAAGGTGAGCCGCTTGATGCCGAAACTGTCCAGAATAATGGAGCCCGCATCCACGGCCAACAGGGGCCACCCCTTGATTTTCAATTTTTGCTGAGAAAGGTCCAGTACATATTCCGTGGACGTCCCGCCATTCCTGGCAGTACGGATGTAGGCTTCCGCCGTCAGGTAAAAAGGCCCTTCGTTCCTCTCCAGGGTGAAAGGCTCCAGCTCATGGACATAACCCACTTCCAGGCGCGGAACTGTATAGCGCTGAAAAGCGAACGGCAGTTCCTTCCCCGTCCGAGGCAGAGAGAATTTGGTGTATCCCGGGCGCAGGCCGATGGTAGCTTGTGACACATTGAGGCTTTCCCCCTTCACCCTGCCCAGAAACAGGGAAGTCGCGGAAATTTCCCCGGAAATTCCGTTCAGTGTGATGAAGGAAAGGCAGGAGTCTTCCGGAAAGGTGATCCTGATGCGGGAAGCTTTCAGGGAACGGCCATCCATGGCCATTCCGGAAACTTCCACATCTCCCCCCCACGCAGCGGACAGTTCTTCTTGCATGCGGCTGGAAAATTCCACCGTATTGAATGAAGTCAGCCGATACATGTACGTTCCCACCAGTCCTCCGGCGACAAGCAAAATCAGAATACAGAGGCCTATCAAGAAACGCTTGTTTTTCAAAGCGGCCTTTTTGTCGCCCTGGTGTTCATCACTGTAAGAGCGGCGGCGCTTTTCCACACGGATGACCTTGGAGCCGTCCGGGCGCACCACCACTTCCCTTCTCCGCTCCACGCCGCGGGAATCGGAGTCATGTAACTGGCGCATGATATTCCCCGCACCCTGGGAGAATTCAGGATCAGAATCGCTGTTTTTCACAGGCTTGTTTTTTAGAGGTTTACTCAACGGCACTAAGAGCGGGAAGATCCGGACCGCCTTCCGGAGTTTCCGGAACGGGAGTATTCGGCGTGTACAGTTCCTTGCCTCCCGGATCCACCACTTCCGCCTTCACCATGATGATAATGGCCTTGCGCTGTTCCTTGGAACCCTGGGAACGGAAAAGTCGCCCTACCCAGGGGATATCCCCCAAAACAGGGATTTTGTCCTCATACTGGATGGAGGTAGCTTTTTTCAAGGCTCCGATCACCAGGGTGTTGCCCGTGAGGACGCGGACGGAAGAGGTCATGCTGCGCTTGGAAAACACGGGCTGGAGAATGAAGTTGTCCGACGCCTTGGTCATGGTTACTTCATCCTTCCCGTCTTGCTGGGATACCAAGGGCAGGAAAATGGGAGTGCCGTAGTTGATGAACCCGTCAAAATCCACGAGTTCCGGTGCAAGGGTAAGATCCACCATGGACTTGTCTTCGCTGATACCGGTCACCTCCACATTGAATACGGTGCCCAGCTGCCTGGTTTCAAATGCCGTAGGATGGGCGGGCGTCATCGGCATGATGGGAATGCGTTCCCCTACGTCGTCATCGTCACCCCAATAGTCGTCATTGTTATAATCCCTGCCCGTGCTATTGGGGATTTCGGGCGGATCGTATTCCGTGGGGTAAATCAGTTCCCTGCCGCTGAAGAAAGTTGCCTTTTCTCCGGGGCGCACCACCACGGAAGGATGCTGCATGATATCCGTGCCCTTCTTCTGGCTCAGACCCCGCATGATCATGGTGATGTCTGCCTGGCTCCATATGCCGCGCATGGTCATGATGCTAGGCGCTCCTCCGGGGGTATAAACGGCATCCGAACTTCTGGCGGAAGTGCCGCGTTCGATCATGCCGTCAATGCTGTCTTCCGTAAATACCTGGTTGCCTGACCTCAGCCCGCCCACTACTCCCACAGGGGACGCTGCCCCAGCTACCCTGGCGACGCTGTCCAGTACGGTATTGTTATAATCGTTCTTGTCCGTCCCTGCCCCGCCCATGAACCATTTGTTGGGGTCAAGGTTGAGGTTCACAATCCAGTTGAATCCCAGTTCTTCCAGATCCGCCTGGTTGACTTCCAGAAACGTGGCGCTCACAATCACCTGCAGGGGCTGAGCCGCCGACTTGGCCGCCACCAGTTCTTCCAGGAAGTTCAAGTCCCTGGGAGTTCCATGAAAAAAGAGTGTGGAGTTGCCTGCGTTATATTTAACGGAGCTGCCGGCCGGCAATTTCAATCCCATGGCGGCAAGCATCTTTTGCGGGTCTACCCGCTTCAGCGTCATTCCGGAGGAACCGGAGTCACCGGAAGCAAAAGGGTCCAGGTCGTCCGAACCTGATGAGGAATCCGCCCCGGAGAAGAAACCGGGAGGAACCGGAATAGTCTTGGAAACCATGTAGGATGTTCCGGCGGAAGGGGTGACGAGTTCCGCTCCATAGGCGTTCGTGCGGAAAATCAATCCGGAGGCGCGGGCCACGTACTGCAAGGCTTCGCGCAACGGAACGTTTTGAAGGTTCAGGGTAATTTTCTTGGCGGCGATGTCCTTGGCGGTAACGCTGTCCGGAGGACCGGGATCCAGGGAAATGTTAATCCCCCTCTCGGCTTCGGTCTGGGCCGTTTCATCATGCACTCTGGACTGGTTGCGGAGGTAGTCCACGGCTTCCTCCACCGTAGCCTGTTCCAGCTGGACCCTGGGCAGACGGATCATGCCCAGCTTCTGGTTCACGCTCACCACGGGATTTTCCAGGGGCTGTGAGAAGGATTCCGGTTCCTCGGGAACTTCTGTGACGGAAGGAAGACGTTCCCAAAGGCTGCTTACCTCCGCAAGGGCGTTCCCGCGGGTTTCATCCCGCGCAGAGGAAAAATAGTTGGTACGTGCACGGTTCACCTGTTCCATGCCGCGCCGCGCCGCCGTGTTGTAGGGATCAATGAGGAGAACGGAGTTAAATTCCTTCAGGGCCTCATCGTACTGTCCCAGCTCATAATACCCGAATGCCAGGCGAAGAAGGCCGTTGACCTTTTCCACGTCCACGACATGCTGCGGGGTCAGGGACGGATTCGTCCGGATCGGGTCCTTGAGCAGTTCCAGAGTACGCTTGGCCAAAGCATGGTTCGGAGTCGTTTTCAACGCGGATTTCAATAATTCCGAGGCTTCGTCACGACGCCCCACCTTGATGTATTCCTGACTCACGGCCACGCTGGCATCCGCAATGCTGGTTTCCAGGAAGCGGCGCCGGGTCTCCATATTGGGAGCCTTGGGCAAGGTATTCAGGCTTTTACGGTAAAGTTCCAGAGCCTCCTGATACTTGCCCTCGGAATATTGCTGACGCGCCTGGTTCAGAAGCAGCATGGAAGCCTGCGCCTGTTCTTCCATCCGGGCAGCAGCACGGCGGGCGGCGCCTGCGCCGTCCTGCGCCAGGGCAGGACAGGCTCCGGCAACGGCAAGCGCCAGAGCAATCTGCTGAATGGTAGACATGGAGTAAGGAAAACGTCTAGTCATAGGAATTTCCGGGACTATAGCGAATTAAATTCCGTCCGTCATTATAAAAACGCCCAAAGGAGCAAAAAATATCGAACACGGAAAAGCGGGCTCCGCGCCCCGGCTTCTCCTATGCTTCTGACAGTTCCAAAACGCCTACTTCCCCCGGTTTCAGAGGATAGGCCATTCCCCTGTCCATCAGTTCACTTCTGTCAAAAAGCCTGTCTTTCCCCTCTTTCCACATCAGGTTCCTGGCGCGCACTTTCTCTGTCTGAATGCCGCACCAGTTGAACGCATGTTGGGGGATGGAGATGCAGAGGTTATAGAAATTGATGGTTGGAGAAAGATTTCCCACCACCAGCACCGTGGAATGGGCATGATGCCTGAGCATGGCATACACCCAGTGTCCGGAAGTGTCTTCCGCCGGTTCCCTGCCGAAGGTGGTGTTTTTCATATTGGCCCAGTTCAACCCATAAAAATCCCCGCGGTCCAGAGCAGGATGCTGGAGAAGGGGAAGCAGACGCGCATGGAAATCCCTCAATTCCGCGGAGTCCTCGTCCAGCAGGGAGGCGTCAAACCTGCCGCCTGCCACCCAGGTCTGCAACTGCGGCAGGCAGGTATAGTCAAAGATGCTGGTCCGGCCGTTATGGCCGCCATAACCGCCCGGCGCTTCTGCGCGTTCCCCTACCTCCTGCCCGTTATACACCAGCACGGGTCCCTTGCCGGAGGCATACACGAGTGTCATGATCGCCGGCAGAATGGTGCGTCCCGTCCCGCCCCACGCTATGGGCGAGCAGACGCGCTTTTCATCGTGGTTTTCCACATAACGGACGCCGTGGGTCAAATACTGGGGCTCACTACGGAAAAGACGGTCAAAATCGTTGGCCCAGTTTCCCCGCGTATACACATGTTCCGCCAGATGGTAGCAATCGGCGTCATAAACGGCATTGAACCCTGATTCCAGCAGGGCGGTACAGGGATCGCCCGGAGTGGTTTTCAGATGGTCATTGTAGGCTTCCGCCATAAAAAACACGTCGGGCAGACGCACCCGGGAGCGGGCAATGGCCCATTTCCAGAACGCCATGGGAATCATTTGGGCCATGTCGCACCGGAACCCTCCAATGCCCAGTCCCTGCCAGAATGAAAGAATATCGTCCATGATTCTCCATGTCTTGGGGACCTTCTGCTTGGGGCTTGTCCAGTCGGGCAGCAGGCGGAGGGCCGGAAGCCCTGCCAGAAAGTTATAGCCGTAATTGAGCTTGACCGTTTCATACCAGTCGCACCGGTCCGGCTCCCACGTCACCGCATTATTTCCCGTCACCCTGCCGAAAGTCATCTCCCCTTCGAACAGCCCGTCCGGGAGGCGCAGGGGGGGGCCGTCGCCGGGACTGTTGGAAGTGAGGTAGAAATATCCCTGCTCCGGTGAAAAAAACGTATGGTGGTCGTCCCCCTCTCCAAAGTCGTCATGGCCGTCCCAGTCCGCCAGGTAGGCGCGGGATACATGGTTGGGGACAAAGTCCATGAGAGGCACCAGTCCAACGGACCGGCACCGCTTGACCAAGGCCTTGAATTCCTCCATCCTCAATTCCGGAGCGGATCCCAGGTCCGGGTCCACGTCAAAATAATCCAGAACCGCATAAGGGCTGCCGGCCAGCCCTTTAACGATGGATTCCGGCTGTGCGGGCAGTCCGGGATGGGCTGTCTGTGTGGCATGCCTCAGCACGCCCGTCAGCCAGATGTGGGTAAAGCCCATCCTGGCGATTTCCCGCAGAGCCTTGTCCGTCACCCCATTAAATGTGCCGCAGCCGTTTTCCTCCCGACTTCCCCAATCTACTCCGTGCATTTCCATGTTGGAGAAGTGGCGGACAAACAGTTGATAGATGACCGGACGCATGAATTGATATGACTTGATGCAACCCTTCCCCGGAAAAGAAGGGGGACAGGGGATGCCCTCCTTCTTCCGCAGGAATGGAGTTCGTTTATAATGCTAGTTTTTCCAGGTACTCTGCAAGTGTATTCTGATCCACCGGGGCAATTTGACCCAGCCGCAGCAAGGCCTCCCTCCTGTCTAGCAGCGCGCCTTCCAGCTGGAGTTCCTGGATATGGGAAAGCCATTTTTTGAAATCCGGACCCGGAGAAAACCCCAGAGCCTTCAGGTCGCGCCCGGTCACCAGGGGAGGCGGCACCAGAGGCTCCTGCTGGTAGGATTCCCTAGCGTCCCGGATGAATTGCCAATTATCCATCAATCCATTGGAGGAAAGACAATCCAGCCGGTGCAGCTCCAGTTCATCCTGGAAGAAGGGGGAATTCATGAACATTCTCAAGGTGGATTTCTTCATCTGCCGCACATGCATGAAGCGCATGTGGCGCTCCACCATGTCCGCCACGGCATCCACTACGGCATTGGAGTATTTCAATCTCCGCAAAATGACACGGGCCAGAACAGCACCTTCCTTGTCATGACCGGAAAAACGGATTCTTCCCGTTTCATCCACCTCCCGGCAGGCAGGTTTGCCGATGTCATGCAGAAGCACGGCCAGGGCCAGCTCCAGGGAAACGGGGCCTCCGCCCGTTCCCAGGGCTTCCAGCATCATCAGGGTATGTGTGTACACATCCCCTTCCGGATGCCACTGGGGGGGCTGTCCGCAGCCGACCATTCCGTATACTTCCGGGATGATGTGCTTCATGAGTCCCGTTTCCACCAGCATTTCCACCCCTGCCCTCCTGCGTGGAGCCAGCAGTATCCTGTCCAGCTCCTCCCGGATGCGCTCCGGGGCTATCCGGGCCAGCAGACCGGAGTTCCTGCAAACCGAAGCGTACGTTTCCTCTTCCATGATAACTTCCCTGGTGATGGCAAAGCGCACCGCCCGCATCAAGCGCAGGGAATCTTCCTCAAAGCGGCAGTCCGGATTCCCGATCGCCCGCAGAATCCCCGCCTCAATGTCCGGCATGCCATCCACATAATCCACGATGCCTCCGGGAGGGTCGGAAAAAGGTTCCTCAAACAGGCCGTTCATCGTGAAGTCACGGCGCCGGGCGTCTTCACGCGCATCCGTGAAATAGACGGCATCCGGACGGCGGCCGTCGCTGTAATTTCCGTCCCTCCTGAACGTGGCTACCTCAAAACAGAAGCCCTTGTGAAGAACCAGCACTACGCCGAAGGCGGCGCCCACCTCCCATGAACCGGGAAAAAGGCGCAAGACTTCATCAGGCCGGGCAGAGGTGGCAATATCTATATCCTTCACGGGATACCCCATCAGCCGGTCCCGGACACATCCCCCGGCAAAATACACCAGGTGCCCGGCCCGGGCCAGCAACCGCGCCACGGCTTCCGCCGCCTCTCTCATCGGAGTTCTTTCCATGAAACGGCTATTCCGGAATGGGACGCAGAGGGGGCGCGGATACGGGAGGCGCCACTGGAGCCGCCGGACGAACGGGCTGCCGTGAAGCCGGGGCCGGACGGCCCGCAGGAACGCGTGTGTCCGGGGAATTGACTCTTTCCGGAATCAGGACGGAAGGTGCGGCCGACGGAGCCTGTGGAGCCTTTTCAGCCTCCTTCCCCTTGAATTTGTTCATGGCGGCATAAAGATTGGCGTCAAACAGAAGATCCGGTGTGCCACGCATCAGAATCTTCCCCTTGGGATCGAGCAAATATACCCGTGGAGTATGGGCCACGCGGTAATCCTTGAATGCAACCGCCTGGGCATCCACCAGGGAAGGAATATCCAGGCTCAAATTCAGCAGGGCTTTTTTCACCCCTTCTTCAGAAACCGGAGCTACGGGCATCACCGTCATTCCGGGAAATTCCTTGCGCAGAGAAGCCGCCTTTTCCAAAAACTTGACGGACATGGCATCTCGCGGATCCCAGAAAACCAGCAGAACGGGCTTGTCGCCGGAGGGAATTTCCACCCAGGTTCCCGTAGCGGAGGAAGGCAGCTTGATTTTCGGCCCCGTCTGGCCGATATTAAGATTGCGGATTTCATACAGCTCCTCCTTGACCAGGTCCTTGACGGGAATGGGGCCGAATTTGGAATCATAACACTTGATAATAGCGTCCTTCAGAAGTTTGCCCCTGGCAGCAACAAGGCGGCCGTCATCCTGCTGCATCCCGGAACTTTCCTTCATGACCATCGCCAGCCCCAGGGAAGCCAGTCCCTGGTCTTCCGGAAACTGGTTCAAATCCTTGATCTTTTCCAGAATGGTACGGCAGCGCAAATCGCGCGAGTTGCTCAGTGCATGGGCCGCCTGTCCGGCGCCCTTTTCCATCACCATATTGTTCTCCAGGGCATTCAGGCAGTTCAGGAGGATTTTCCTGGCAACATTCCCGCCCGGGAAGGCTTCCTCAAGCGCCTGCGGATGATCCAGAAACCAGACAATGGCAGGAAGGGTATAAGGTTTCGAGAGATCACGCCCCACCTGCCCCCACAAATCCCTGGCTGCGGTCACGGCATCCGGCTGGCTTTTCAGCAGTTCCGCCCTTTTTTCATCTGTCTCAGCTATCTTGAACGCAGATTCCCAGTCCGCCTGCCTGCTGTTCCAGACGGACAGGACATTTTTCATGCCAATCTCGTCCGCAGAAGCCCATCCGAACAAACCGCATGTACCGGCGATCACGCAAAGCATTCTCTTCATACCGCGCCACTATGCCCTGACGGACACTCCGCGTCAATCAAACGTAACGACAATTCATGATGAAACCGTTTAGTCAAAAGCGCACATGCCATTTCCCCCAATCCGGAAATCTCCGGCTGGTTCAAATTCCCTTTCCAGTTTTCCGGGAAAGCGCCCCGCGCATGCCTCCTGGGGTCAGCCCTGCCGTCCATACTCCCTTCCACCGCAAAAAGTCCCAGACGGACGCCAATTCATGCATCCATATCAAATGACGTTTTCCCACATCAAATGGGGAAGGAAACGCCTTTTCCCCTCCGGGAGCATGACCTCCCCAATAACCCGGTAGTTTTGGACCACAACCGGATAATCCCGGATACTGACTTATTTCAGGAAAAACGTTGCGGCCTGTTTATTAGAGACGGTAAACGTCAACGTGCAGTTCTTTTACACCTGGTCACGACCGGAGTGAACGTTTGACGGCAATTCACATCCAGCTTCAGTGAAATTCCATCCATAAAAACGAACAAACCCCGGCGAATCACTTCGCCGGGGCTGCTGTTCAACTAACTACCTATGAAGACGGAGAGATCCTTGGTGGATGAAGTGCTCTCTCTTTCACTGCATCCGGATCATAACCGTTATGGGTGAGACAGCCGGGACGCGAATATGTTCAAACATTTCGTTTTTTGTATGACACAAGCCTGGAACGACGCCCTGAACGGAAAAGCGGCTACGGATTTTTTCCGCAGCCGCTTCGTCCAACTACCTGTAAAATCAATGCTGTTTAAAATAGGAGGGAGTTTCCGCGATCCCTGCCACTGAACGATCCTTTCCTGTAGAAATAACCGGGAAAGAAGGTTTCAAGACTCTCCACCCCTTTCCTGAAGAAAATAAGGAAGACCCGTTCCCATCCCGAATATTCCGTTTACGCCGCCACGAAATTCCTCTCGTCATTTGTCAGGGCGCGCACCTGAACCGCCATGAATCTCATTTCATTGAGCATATTCAGATACAGCAGGGAAGAACGCGTTCGCGTCTGATTGCGCTGGGTTCTCTTGATCTGTCGCTTGGTGGCTTTGGCCACAAGCTGGAGCAGTTGCTCCTGCGCCACCATCGTGTAGTCGAACTGAATATAGGTTCCCGTCTGGAGCATTTTGCAATATTCGTCCAGAAGTTTCATCAGGGCCGTGTGGACTTCCTTCAAGTCGCTCACCTGGTCAATGGTGAAGGGCGTATGGTTATTGTCCACATAAGTGAAGATGGATTCGGAGAACTGGGCCAGGCTCTGCGTGGCTTCATTCAAATGCTCCAAGGCCTGGACAAAGTGATAACCCATGTCCAGGGAGCGGGACTGCATCTTGTAGAGAATGGGAAGAATGTCGTACTTGTGGTGCTCGCTGCTGGTGAGCGCCAGGCGCTCCGCGGCTTCTGCCAGTTCCTTGAGGGCCTTGCGGTCCCCCTGGAAAAAATTTTCCACGGTGTCGTTGTATATTTCCCGGAGCTTGAGTGTACTGTCCACGATCTGGTGGCTGCACACGTCCAGAATGTTTTCCTCCGTGATCTGGTCAAACCGTTCGGTGGAAAGCTTGTTTTCCCGCTTGCGGTGCATGACGGTGGATTTCACCAAGATAACGGCCACCAGCGCCAGCAGGCCGAAGATGGCATATATCTGCCCGTAATGCAGCACCGTAGCCATGATGGCAGCCAGAGTGAAGGCGGCCAGTCCCGTCATGAACCAGCCGGAAATGACCGTAAGCACGCCGGTAACCCGGTAAACGGCGCTCTCCCTTCCCCATGCCTTGTCCGCCAGGGAGGACCCCATGGCTACCATGAACGTCACATACGTGGTGGAGAGTGGAAGCTGCTTGCCGGTAGCCCAGGCGATCAGCAGGGAAGCCACGGTCAGGTTCACGGTGGCGCGTATCAAGTCAAACGCCACGCGGTCCTTGGGATTCAGTGGCTGGGGAGCCGGGTCCCACTGGTGGTTCATGCGCACCAGCATGCGGGCGGGAATGAGTTTTTTCACGCCGCGCCCCAAGGCGATGGCACTGCGCACAATGGCGCGGGCCGGAGGCACGGAACCGAAGCGCTCAATGCCGCCCTCCCCCTGCCGGGAAAGCTCCACGCCGGTGGCAATAACCGTTTTGGCCTTTTTGGAAAACCACAGCGCAAAAATCATCATGCAGCCCGCCGCAAAAAGGATGTAATGGTTCACGGGACCGCCCTTGCCGGGCATCAGGCATTCCATGGCGGTGATGGAGGCCGTGCTTCCGCCGTCCGCCACGACGCCCCGGGCGTACTGGAAGGAATCCAGCCCCCCCATGAAAACACCGATGAAGTTCACCAGGTCATTGCCCGCAAACGCCAGGGCCAGGGAAAAGGTCCCCGCCAGGACGGTCAGACGCAGAATATTGGTCATGAACAGGTGCTGAAGCAGGAACATGAGCAGGGAGAAGCCTGCGAAGGCGACCAGAACCGCCAGCCCCAGGTTCTGGTCAATGTAGGCAATCATGCCGCGGTCCAGCAGGGTGGATTCCTTCAACCCCTTAAAGATGGCAAAGTACGCGATAGCCGTCATGGCAATGCCGCACCAGAAGCAGCCGAACCACTTGAAACGGGACTGGTACTTGAAGGTGAACGCCAGGCGGGAAATCCACATGACGATGGTACCCACCGTAAAGGCGATGGCTACAGAAAGAAGGATGCCGGTGACGATTTCAAACGCCTTGTCCGTATTGATGAAGTCCCACACCGTTTCCGTCATGTGGAGTTTGGAAATTTTGAAAAGGGCCGTAGCTACGGCGGAGCCGAGAATGCCGAATACCAGGGAAACCGTGGTGGAGGTGGGCAGGCCGAACGTGTTGAACGTGTCCAGAAGAATCACCTCGCTGATCATCACCCCCAGGAACAGCAGCATCACTTCATGGTAGCTGAACATGTTGGGATGGAAGATGCCGTTGCGGGCCACTTCCATCATGCCTCCGGAAAAGCACGCGCCCACCAGGACGCCAATGGAGGCCACGGCCAGGATTGCCCTGACGGGGGCGGCCTTGGAGCCGATGGCGGAGTTGAGGAAGTTGACGGCGTCATTCGCGACGCCATTGATCAAGTCAAATGCCGCCAGAAGCAGCAGGGCTACGATAATAATCCAGTAAATTGAGTCCATAACTGTCTCTTGTGTATGGTGGGCGGAGGGCGTCCGCGAGCTGCACCACCGCCTCTTTACACGGAAAAGGGAGATTTTGCCACTGTTTTGTTACAGAAAATTCACCCTTCCCGTCCCGTCAGCGGGAGGGACGCAGAAAGTCCAATTCGGAGGGGTCCGGCCAGCAGTGCCGGGGATAACGTCCGGCCAGATCCTTTTTCATCTGGCCGTAGCCGTTGCGCCAGAAACTTTCCAGGGAGCCGGTCACCTGCCACGGCCTCTGGCTGGGGGCCAGAACTTCCACTTTCACGGTTACGGCTCCGCGGGCAATGCGGGGGGATTCCGCCACGCCAAACAATCTCTGCACCGTCAGGCCGATTACCGGCGTGGAATCCTCCTCATACCGGACCTTGGCATGCTGCCCGTTGGGGAGCTTGAGGCTAACCGGGGCGTAGTCGTCCAGTGCCTTCGCCTGCCAGCCGGAAAGCCAGTCCCGGAGGACGGGCATGATCTCCCGCTCCTTGATATCCTTGTATCCCACGGCGCCTTCACAGACCATGGCGATGGCCACCAGCTTGTCTTCTTCCCCGAACAGGGGCAGTTCCAGCTCCGGCATCCAGCGGCTCAGGCCGTTCAGACGGCGTATCCACTGCTCCACGGCGTGGTCCCACTTTACCAGCTTCAAGGTGCCGTCCACCACTTTTTCCGCCAGAATGGGAGCGGCCAGTTCCGCAGGGGCATCCCCGCGGTCGCGGTCTTCCAGCACCAGGTCTTCATACATCAGGCGCTGGTGCAAGCGAACGCGGCGCAGGCCAGAGTCAAAAACGGCCGCCTCCCCGCCGGAAAAACGTTCCGGCCATACGGCGCGCAATTCTTCCGGGGTGATGAGCGTGCAGCGGCCTATGCGGGTTTCCACCGCCTTTCCGGACAGTTCTGCCATTTCCGCGGCCACAAAGTGCAGGCCGCGTAAGGCCACGCTGCCTTCGGACAGCCTGCCGCCCGCGCCGCCCGCCATGCGGCACGTGCTGGCCGCCACGCCGTTCCGGACGCCTACATGATCCGCAAACCCTTCCATTAATGCCCGGACGACGGAAGAACGCGCCGCCAGGAAATCCGGCTCCGGCACCTCCCGTGAATACCCGCGGCTGCCGATGGACAGCAACTGCCGGTAAGCCATCCACACTTCCCGCGCACCGCGGGCGGAAATGCCCAGGCGGCCGCATGCTCCTGCATCAAAATGGGAATCCAGGGCCTTCCCCACGGCGCGCCATTCCGCCTGAAAGTCCGTATAGTCGCCGGAATCCCGCAGATCATCGTTCAGGCCGCCCTTCGCTTCCACGCCTTCCCCCTGCATCAACGCCGCAATGGCGGCCAGTTCCACCGCGCACCGTTCATCCTGCCCGGCCACGATCAGGCGGCCCAGCCGTGGCGGCAGCGGAAACGCCGTCATCCTCCTGCCCGTCTCCGTCAGGCGTCCCTCCCCGTCCACGGCTCCCAAGGAGGCAAGGAGATGGCGCGCCCGCTGAAGAACCAGAGGGTCCGGCCTGTCCAGCCAGCGGAATTCCTCCGGGTCCGCCACACCCCAGGAACACAGGTTCAAAACGGCTCCGGACAAGTCCACCCGGAAACACTCCGGAGGGTCGAATTCCGCCTTCTTCGCCTGTTCGGCCTCACTCCAGAGCCGGAAGCAGCGGCCTTCCGCCACGCGGCCCGCACGGCCCGCGCGCTGGGCGGCGGACGCCTTTGAAATCCTGACCAGGTGCAGGGTGTCCATGCCCCGGTACGGGTCCCATCCGGACTGGCGCACCCATCCGGTGTCAATGACGGTCCTCACCCCCTCGATCGTCAGGGAAGTTTCCGCCACATTCGTAGAGACGATGACGCGCGGCCGCCCTCCCTTTTCCACCGCGCGGTTCTGCTGTTCCGGACTCAATGCCCCGTACAGGGGGAAAATGTCCCGGCCCCCCAGCCACGGTTTTCCCTCCAGCAGTTCCACTGTGCGCCGGATTTCGTAAACGCCCGGCATGAACAGGAGAATGTCTCCGCAAGCGGCATCCTTCACCGCCTCACGGACAGCTTCCGCGGCCTGGTCCCAGACGGACGGTGGCGCCACCCTCCCCCGGCCGTCGCTGACTGGACGGGCAGGACGGTACGTGATTTCCACCGGGTACTGCCGTCCGCAGGCTTCCAGCTCCCGGCAGGATTCCCCCATGTATTCTCTCAGGCCGGACATTTCCAGCGTGGCGGACATCACCACCACGGCAAGGTCCGGCCGCGGCCCTTCCTGCAGGTCCAGCACACGCCCCAGGGACAAGTCCCCGGAAAGGCTCCGTTCATGGAATTCGTCAAAAACCACCGCGCTCACCCCTTCCAGGCCGGGGCGGTCCGTCAGCCAGCGTTCCAGCACGCCGTCCGTCACGTACGCAATACGGGTACGGGAGGATATGTGCCGCTCAAAACGGACCATGTACCCTACTTCCCGTCCCAGTTCCACGCCGCGCAGCCTGGCGACGTGCCGGGCCAGCAGGCGTGCCGCCATCCGGCGCGGCTGGACGACGACGATGAGGCCGTTTCCCCCTAGCCCCGCATCATCCATCATCGGAGGAATTCCGGTGGACTTTCCAGAACCCGTAGGCGCCTTCAGCAAAATGCGGGGAGACGCTCCTTTAAGGGCTTTTAGAAATTCCCCGCGGATTTCCTCAATAGGAAGAGACGTACCAGGCATGCGGCTTGACGTTTTTTCTTGTCCGGCTCTTCCGCTCAATACACTACCGTCATCATCAGAATACACAGGAACGGAACGGTGAAAGACGGACTGTCAATGAGATCGAAGAGGCCGCCTATGCCCGGAAGCAGGGAGCCAGAATCCTTCACGGACAGGCTGCGCTTGACCAGGGAACCCGCCAAATCGCCATAAACGGCCAGAATAAAAATGAGGGTAATGCCCAGAACCAGCATCAGGACGGATGCCGGAGAAAGCGACGTCGCGCCGAACATCGGGAATACCAGGACTATCCCCGCGGCATTCGTCAGCAGCCAGGAGCCGATGATACCCTCCCAAGTTTTTTTGGGACTGATATGGGGAATTAATTTTTTGGTGAAGAATTTACCCCCCAGCAGCAACCCGCTGACGTAGGCGAAAATGTCGGTCATTTTCGTCACCAGGATCACCCACAGCACCATCATCACAATGCGCGGAGACTCAGCCCCCGCCTCCAGATAGCCCAGATGGATGGCGGGAATAGCGAAGGCGAACAGCCAGCCGGGGTAAATGAAAGACAGCAGCGTTGTAGCGACGGAGCGGAGCGCGCGGCTCCCGACGATGGGGCGGTTCATCTCCCGGATGAACGCCACCACAACCAGAATCACCGGAGCCGCCACAACCAGCAGCAGGGGGTCCGGCATCATTCTGAATTCATCCCGCATCGTGAGACGGAATTTGTTGAAAAAACACGCCACGGACAACAGCACCGGATAAGCCGTCCCGAAAAGGAAACTCAAGCGAGCCTGTCCCGCCTTGCCGGACCGGATGAGCATGTGGCGCCATTCCCACGCGGTCAGGATGCAGAAGATGCACACCAGCCCGTAATAGCCGGCTTCACGGTTCCAGACCAGGGCGCCGGCCAGCAGGCCCAGCAGGACAAAGGTGCTGAACAAACGCTGGAACAGCACGCGCATTTTGCTTCCGGCAGGGGCATTTTCCCGGGGTGGTGTGGTCATACTCGCGCAAAGTGTACAGAAAACGCCTCTGACCTCAATACTGAATTGGCTCAGCGTAGAGGCTTCTTCCGGAAAGCTGCCGCACGGAGGGGCCGCCGCAGGCGGAAAACGCAGTTTTTCCCCCCCTATATTTTTCCGCATGTAAGAAAGAGTCCCATTTTCCCAATTTTAAAAGGCTTCCGGGAATGCCGTCAAAAATAGCGTCATGTGGACGTTTTATGAGATAGACATTCACACGCAAATCAGTAACACTTACAACCCAGCAATACATCCCTCCGGGAATGGAGGGATTACGCACCATTTTTCCCCCATGAACACGCACTCATTCCGTTGGATCAGACTTACAGCGTTTTCGGCCCTTGCCGCGGCAGCCATAACTTCCTGCGCCTCAGCGGCCACCGATTTCAACCAGGTTGGCAAGCAGATGTCCCTTCTGCTCCAAAACTTCCACTTTTCCCGCAAGGAATTCAGCGACGATCTTTCCAACAAGTTTCTGGAAACCTATCTGCGCAAGGTCGACCCCAGCAAGATTTTCTTCACCCAGCAGGATGTGGACGCCCTGAAGAAGAAATACGGAAAGGAACTGGACGACTACCTGATGTCCGGACAGATGATGGACGCGGCCAAGGCCATGCACGCCCTGTACCGCCAGCGCGCCATGCAGCGCATTGCCTATGCGCGCGACCTGCTGAAACAGGGCGGCTTTACGTTCACGCAGGACAAGACCATTGAACGCTCCCGCCGCAAGATCGACTCCTGGCCCAAGGATGAAGCGGAAATGCAGCAGGTCTGGAAGGACTTGGTGGAGGAACAGCTCCTGTCCGAGACCCTGCGCCGAGAAACCGTGGCGCGCCTGGCCAAGGAACAGAACAAGCCTGATCCGCTGGCCAATGAAAAGCCTGTGGAAGAAAAGCTACTCATGCGCTATGAGCGCATTCAGCGCAACATTCAGGAAACGGATCTGGAAGACGTGGCGGAAACCCTGCTGAGCGCGGTAGCCCTGACCTATGACCCACACACGGACTACATGGGAGCCCGCCAAGTGGACCGCTTCAAGATCTCCATGAGTCCGGAGCTCACCGGCATCGGAGCCCTGCTGGGCGGCGAGGATGACGGCTCCACGAAAATCAACGGAATCGTTGTGGGAGGTCCGGCGGACAAGTCCGGAGAACTCAAGCTCAACGACCGCATCGTGGCCATTGACTCCAACAACACCGGAGAGATGGTGGATATCCTGTTCATGAAGCTGGACAAGGTGGTGGATATGATCCGCGGCTCGGAAAACTCCCAGATCCGCCTGAAGGTGGAACCGGCGGACGCTCCCGGCCAGGCCAAGATCATCACGCTGACCCGCTCCAAGGTGCCGTTGAAAGATGAACTGGCCAAAGCGGAAATCATTGAACTGAACGGTGCCCCGGACGGCCAGAACCGCATCGGCGTGCTGAGCCTTCCCTCCTTTTACGCGGATATGGACGGCGGCGACCGCCGCTGCGCCGCAGACGTCAAAAAACTCCTGGAACGGATGAACAAGGAAAAAGTGGACGGCCTCGTGATCGACCTCCGCAACAACGGCGGCGGCTCTCTGGAAGAAGTGCGCCTGATGACCGGATTTTTCACCGGGCGCGGCCCCGTGGTACAGATCAAGGACACCCGCGGCAACGTGGATGTGAAAACCGCCAACAATCGTGAAAAACTCTTCAAGGGCCCCATTGTAGTGCTGATCAACAAGCTCAGCGCCTCCGCCTCGGAAATTCTCGCCGCCGCCCTTCAGGACTACGGCCGCGCCGTCATTGTGGGGGACACCTCCACCTTCGGCAAGGGAACCGTGCAGCAGCCAGTGGACATCGGACAGTACCTGCCCTACTTCTCCGCCAGGGACCGGGCCGGCCTGCTGAAAGTCACTACGCAAAAGTTCTACCGGGTGCCGGGCGGTTCCACGCAGCTGAAGGGCGTGGAAAGCGACATTCAACTGCCCACCGCCACGGCTGCCTTTGAACTGGGAGAGGAAATCCTGGACTACGCCATGCCCTACGACCAGATCCCCCCCTGCCACAATTACAAGAAGGACTCCGCCATCGCCGGCATCCTCCCCGCCCTGAAAGCAGCCAGTGCCGAACGCGTAGCAAAGGACCGCGACCTCCAGATCGCCAAGGAAGACATAGCCATGATGAAGCAGCGCATCAAGGACAACAAGCTATCCCTGAACAAAAAGGTCCGCGAACAGGAAAACGCCTCCCTGGAAGAACGCCGCAAATCCATCAACCAAGAGCGGAAAACCCGCTTTGCGCAGATGGCCAAGGACGACGCCGCAAAGTACAAAATCTACCGCCTCACACTGGACGACATCAACGCGCCGGAACTGCCCCTGGCCAATCCTGAAAAGGACAATGAACAGTTCATGCACGTGGCGGAAGACCCCACGGCGGAACTGGACGACTCCCCGGAATATCCCTCCGGCCTTGATCCCGAACTCCGGGAAGGCATCAACATTGTCCAGGACATGCTGAAACAGCAAACTCCTGCAAAATAAGGGAGAGACTCCCTGCTCTTTGAAAAGCGCCCCGGTTTCCGCCAGAAGCCGGGGCGCCTTTTGTTATTTAAACGGCGATTCCGGAAGCTTCAAATTGGAATGATTCAATTCTTCATCCCGGACTTGCCAGCCGGAAAGAAATGAGGCAGAATATTTTCCCGCCAGCAATATGCACCATCATGAATACGACATTTAAAATTGCCATCGGCTCCGACCACGCCGGAGTCGACCTCAAGGAAACCATAGTAGAACTCCTCAAGGCATGGGGTCATGAAGTGACCGACATGGGTACGGAAACCAAGAATTCCTGCGATTATTCCGACTATGCCAATGCGGTCGCAAGCAGCATTGCTGACGGTACCAATGAACGCGGCATCCTGATCTGCCGCTCCGGCATCGGCATGAGCATTGCCGCCAACCGCTGGGTAGGCGTGCGGGCCGCCCTTTGCCGCACGGCTCCCGCCGCGGCCCTTTCCCGCCAGCACAACAATTCCAACCTGCTCTGCCTGGCTTCCGCCTACGTGGACAATGAAAGCGTGGAAGACGTACTGGATGCCTGGCTGCACGCCGACTTCGAAGGCGGCCGCCACGAACGCCGCGTCATCAAATCCTCCGGCAGTCCCCTGCAATGGAGCGATCCGGAACTGGCCGCCTTCATTGAAGAAGAAGGCCGCCGCCAGAGCAACAACATTGAACTGATCGCCTCGGAAAACTTCGCCTCCCCCTCCGTGCGGGAAGCCCAGGGTTCCCTGCTGACCAACAAATACGCGGAAGGCTATCCCGGCAAGCGCTGGTACGGCGGCTGCGAAGTGGTGGACAAGGTGGAACAGCTCGCCATTGACCGCGTGCTGAAGCTCTTCGGCGGAGAGCACGCCAACGTGCAGCCCCATTCCGGCTCCCAGGCAAACATGGCCGTTTACTTTTCCGTCCTGAAGCCCGGGGACACTATCCTGACCATGGATCTTTCCCACGGCGGCCACCTTACCCACGGCCACCGCGCCAACTTCTCCGGCAAGCTGTACAACGTCGTGCATTACGGGGTCTCCCAGGAATCGGAAGCCATTGATTATGATGCCTTGGAAAAACTGGCCATGGAAGTGAAGCCCAACATGATCACGGCCGGCGCCAGCGCCTATTCCCGCACGATCGATTTTGAACGCATGGCGAAAATCGCCAGAGCCTGCGGGGCCTATCTCTTTGTTGACATGGCCCACATAGCCGGTCTTGTGGCGGGGGGACAACACCCCAACCCGGTTCCCCATGCGGACTTTGTGGCATCCACCACGCACAAGTCCCTGCGCGGCCCCCGCGGCGGCTTCATCATCTGCAAGGAGGAATACGCCAAAAAGATTGACGCCGCCGTCTTCCCCGGCATGCAGGGCGGACCGCTCATGCATGTCATTGCCGCCAAGGCCGCCTGCTTTGGCGAAGCCCTGAAACCGGAATTCAAGGACTACGCCGCCCAAGTCGTGAAAAACGCCCGGGCCATGTCCAAAAAAATGATGGAACTGGGCTTCCGCGTCGTTTCCAACGGTACGGACAACCACGTATTCATGGTGGACCTCCGCAATAAGGGAATCAACGGCGCAGACGCTCAGGAAGCCCTGGACCGCGTGGGCATCACCGTGAACAAGAACGCCATCCCGTTTGACACGGGCTCCCCCATGAAGCCCTCCGGCATCCGCATCGGCACTCCCGCCGTAACCACCCGCGGCATGAAGGAAAAAGACGTGGAACAAGTGGCGGAATTCATCGCGCGGGCGCTGGCCCTGCACGTGGGCGAACAGGTTTGCCCCAACCCGGAAGGCTTTAACCAGCTCAAGAAGGAAGTTTCCGCCTTCAACCGCAACTTCCGCCTGCCCCACTAACCCCCTGTGTCCCAACATGCTTTCCAGCCGTTCCGCCTCTCCGGCGGAACGGCTTTTTTAGGGTCTGAATCATGAAAATTCCATACGGACAGCTAAACAGCTTCCAGCGACCGGAACATTCGATTCATCACGGAACGGCCAGAGTCTCTTCTAACGTCGAAAGGCCTTGAATTCGTAGCTGTTGAAATTGGATCCCCTATTGATTATTAGCAGGCAGCGATTCCTGCTAAAGGGGATGAGGCTTCTTCCGACGAATTTCCGTGAAGCGGGAAATAACCTTGCTTCCCAATCATTTATCGTATCTAATACGGGATAATGGTTTATCCAGAAAAACAATTTTATATAAGATACGATGAAAAGCCTGGTAATATACTTGCTTGCGGGAACAGCCATGCTGTGCCCCATGAACGGAAGCAGCGAAGAAAGCGCCCCGTCCACGCCTCCGCCTGTAAAAGACCCTAAAGATGATTTCCTACCGGACATGGATTTTTGTTCCATGGTATTTCAAGATATTTCATCAAAACCCATTGTCTGGAATGATGACCGCTCCCTGGCTGTTATTTACGACGAGACGGCATCGGGCGTGCTTTGCTATACGTTCTGGTGCGTAAAAAGAAACGCACAGGGAAGGATGGTTCCCATTGCCAAGTATGCAGTCTGGACAGATTTTCCCAAAAAAGGAATCCTGCTGGACGAAAAAGGGCTAACCGTCGTGCTGGAAAGTACCAAGTGGCAAAAGGTAGGAACGACGACGATCAGCCATTATTTTCCGTTTACGATTCCCCAGGCACAAATATCTTTCACACAAAAAGGAAACGAGCACCTGAACGGCGTGAAGAATGAGGATCTGGAAAAGGAATGGAAAGAATTTACGGAAAAATGGGATTAACGGATATTTCCGGTTCATTGGGAGGATGTCTTATCAATGGATTCTCAAGAAAACCGTTAATAAAAACAGGCCGGACTTAAACAGTCCGTCCTGTCGAATTTACCCCAAGGATAATTTATTGCTTATTCAAGGGACTTTCGGATGAATGGGCATGTCATTCCATCCTTCGGGCTTGGCGAAGAAACTGTATTGCTTGTTCTTGAAGAAATCATACACGCTTATCGTCCGGAAAAATTTTCCCCACGGGGGTTCTTATCCTTATTGTGCCTTTCTCCTTCTTCCGGGGCGGCCTCATGCACCACCGGCCTTTCGGACCTGAGCGGACCACTCCTTGCCGCTCACATCCGTCAGCACGATGGAGACCGGACCTGCCGGAACCACGGGCAACGTGACGGGAAGCGTTACGCCGGCCTTCGCCCCCAGCGGTATAACCAAACCGAAAGCTCCCGGCTTGATCCGCGCGATATAACTATTTTCAATAGCGGAAGGAGGGATGGCGGAAAGCTCGTCCGCCTCCATCCTCCACAGGGTGTTTCCCTGGCCGTCTGTCAGCCGGATGCGGACCAGGAAGGAACCGTAGGTGTCCACGCCCTCCGTGCGGTATATGTTGAAGCGCAGGCCATCCCCGGAGAGGGAGGCCCCGCTGACTTCCAGCAGGGGCTTCACGGATTTGTTATGGAGCGGCCCCCAGACCCCGCCATGGAAAAACTGGTTGGTTCCCAGAGTGACGAACATCATGAACACGGCGGACCAAATGGAAATCTTCGCCAGCTTTCCGTACTCCAGCGGCAACGGACCGGAAGCTACCCAGGCAAACAGGGAGGAACGGCGCGAGCAGCACGGAAGCTTGGAAAGCCTGCCGTCCAGAGAACAGGAACCGCCCCCCGTCAGGAAGAGGAGAAGTCCGGCGCACATCCCCAGAATGCCTATCTGCCATTCATCCAGGCAGGTGGTTCCCAGCCACCCGGAACCCAGCAGAATCCCCAGCGCCAGGGAGAAAACTCCTACGGCCGCCAGACGCGTCAGCAGCCCCAGCATGAGCATCAGCCCTACCAGGCATTCAATGATGGTAAACGCCGCCATAAACCACCAGAGTTCGGACGGATGCGTCACCAGATATTCAATGACCGGCTTGATGCCCAGCGCATTGGGAAGAAAATGGTTGAATTTAACGCCAATGTATCCCGGATCATCCGGAATCAACTTGTTTTCCAGAACCAGGCGGCGCCAGAAAGCGGAGAAATACGTCCAGCCCACCACCAGGCGAAGAGGAAGGGCTATCACCGCGGCCCAGCGGTAGGCCTCAGGCCGGAGGGAGGAATCATGGAAACGTTCTTCTTTCATCTGGTCAAATTTTACAGTATTTCGTTATCCTATTTCCACCGGAAAAAAATCAAAGGATAAAATGCGCGTCCGTGACAGCGGAAGTGTCCGTGCCTACCGCGCGGCCATGCCGTCCCATACCGGGAAGTAATAATGCAGGGAGGGCGCAGGTTCATTCAGCAGACGGTAGTGCCACCATTCCGGGGAATAGTTGGCAAAGCCCTGTTTCTCAAATGCCTTTTTCAGAATCATCCGGTTCCGGTGCTGGAACGGGGTCACCAGGGGGCTTTCCGTGGCGGAGCTGGGGTCCAGCAGGTCATGATGGCCGCCCATGTCCACGGGCTTTCCTGTTTTAGCATACAGCAGGGTGGCATCCACGGCCACACCGCGGGAATGTTCCGAGAAGTCGCGCACGTAGTGGTCGCCGAAGACTCTGGACTTGTCAATGTTCGGGTAATAGCGCGCCTTCATCTTCTGGTCCTCGGCATCCCTGCCCCATTTGCAAATGTCCAGCACGGCGGTATGGGGGCGGTAGGCGTCGTAGATTTCCAGCAGATACCCCTGTTTGTACAAGTCTTCCGATACTTTTTTCAATGCCTGGGCCGCCTGGGTGCGCAGAATGGCCCGCTTGCCGTGGTAGCCGTCCAGCGGACGCCCCACAAAGTTGTCATATCCGGCGTATTTGAGGTTGCTCCTCACAAGGGGGGCCACCTGGTCCACATAAACAAAGCCCGGCTGCATCACGGGCTGCAAAGGCTGGTTGAATTCAGGCTTGAATTCCTTGCTCCCTGAGCAGGAAGCCAATAAAATAAAAATGCCGCATGCCGCGGCCAGGCGGGTCTTCATGACCCGTGAGCCTAGCACGGCATGTGGCGCAAATCCGGTCAGGATTCCGTCATTTCCAGGAAGCCCTTGATCTTGCTGATGCGCGTGGGGTGGCGCAGCTTCCGCAAGGCCTTGGCTTCAATCTGGCGGATGCGTTCGCGGGTGACGCTGAACTGGCGTCCTACTTCCTCCAGCGTGCGGGGACTGCCGTCCCGGAGGCCGAAACGCTGTTCGATGACTTCTCGTTCGCGATCCGTGAGGGTGTCCAGCACATCCTTGATTTTTTCTTTCAGGAAGGAGAAGGAGGCTTCCTCCATGGGATTTTCCGCCGCCTTGTCTTCAATGAAGTCACCGAAGGAGGTGTCATCGGAATCGCCCACCGGAGCCTGGAGGGAAATGGGCTGCTGGGCCATTTTCAGCACGGAGCGCACGCGCTCCACGGGGAGGTGGATTTCCTCCGCGATTTCCTCCGGCGTAGGTTCGCGCCCGTATTCCTGCACCAGCTGCTTTTGAACGCGCATCAATTTGTTGATGGTTTCAATCATGTGCACGGGAATGCGGATGGTGCGGGCCTGGTCAGCAATGGAACGGGTAATGGCCTGGCGGATCCACCAGGTGGCGTATGTGGAGAATTTATAGCCGCGGCGGTATTCGAATTTTTCCACCGCCTTCATGAGGCCCATGTTGCCCTCCTGAATCAGGTCCAGGAAGGAGAGGCCGCGGTTGGTGTATTTTTTGGCAATGGAGATGACCAGGCGCAAGTTGGCTTCTACCATTTCATCCTTGGCCTTGCGGGCCTCGCGGAGCCATTTCCTGAGTTCCTGGTAGGCTTCGCCCATTTCATCCGCCGTCATCCACATGCGCAGTTCCAGTTCCGCAAGGTGCTCCTTGAGTTCCTTGTTGCCGGGGTCTTTTTCAATCTTTTTCTGCAGGCGCAGCACGCGGTCGCGGGCTTCGTCAATCACGGAGCAGAAGTCTTCAATCACCTTGTGCTTGAAGTACAGGCGGCCGAACAGCTTCACCAGAACGCCGGTGATTTTGTCGAATTCAGCCTGGCGGGCCTTGACGGCCTTGGCCGCTTCCTTGCTGCGGTACAGCTTGCGGAAGGCGCTTGAGGCGTCCTGGTGCGTCTGCTGGATCTGGGCGCAAAGCTGGGCCAGGCCCTTCATGTAGCGTTCCCGCGAGTCGATCTTCTTGTCCAGAATCACGCGGTCAAAGCGTTCCTCATTGTCAAGCAGGCGGTAGGCCACATCTAGATAGGCGTTGGCAATGAAACCGAAGCGGTGGACGGAGCGCTGGACGTTCTGTTCCGCGTCCTCAATCCTCTTGGAGATGGCCACTTCCTCTTCACGGGTGAGCAGGGAGACCTGCCCCATCTGCTTGAGGTACATGCGGACGGGGTCGTCCAGAATGTCCATCTTGGCTTCCAGCTTTTCCTCTTCATCCTCTTCCTCCGTGTTGATGCGGGTGCGGTCCGTGTAGCTGTCCACGTCGGAAGCGTCGATGATGTCGAATGCCATGCTGCGCAGGCGGTCCATGATGGCCTCGTAATCCTGCTGGTCTACGATGTCGTTCGGAAGGGAATCGTTGATGTCGTCAAAAGTCAGGTATCCCTGTTCCTTGGCAAGCTTGATGAGTTCACGGATTTTCTCCTGAATTTCCGGGGCGTCAATCGGGTTCGTGATCTTGCGGCTGGCAGCCTTCTTGCGTTCCTCTTCCAGAATTTCACTCAATTTTTTGGGAGTTTCATTCTTGGAAGGCTTGGACGCGGGTTTGGCAGGTTTCGCCGGCTTCTTTTCTGCCGCCTTTGCGTGGGCCTTCTTGGCAGGAACGGGAGCGGCCTTTTTGGCCGGGGCCTTCTTTTCCACGGGTTTGGCGGCGGAAGCAGCAGGCACCGCCTTGGGAGCCTTGGCCGGGGATTTAGCCGCTGGCGCCGCCTTTTTAGCAGCCGCAGGAGCGGATGGCTTGGCAGCAGTTTTTTTGGCGGGAGCCGCCTTCGGGGCGGGTTTGGAAGCTTTGGCGGCAGGTTTGGCCGCTACTTTTTCCCTGGTTTCGGAAGCTTTTTTGCTGACAGAGGTCTTCTTGGGAGAAGAGGAGGATGGGTCACCGGATTTGGACATATCTTGAAAGGAAGAGGGCACAATTCACCATTATATCAATACCCGCAGGTATCGAGGCGTTACATTGTACCCAAAAGACGTTTCAAGTCAACACTAAGTTTCGATAATTCCACCCTTCTTGCAGCATCCGTGGAGGGGTCCGCAATTTCCGCCATCAGGGAGGCAATGTGCTTTTCCAGTGCCGCCTTTGCGATGCCGGAACAGGCCTCCTGCACGCACCGGCTTACGTCCGCAATGGGGATGGGGTCCAGACTGAGCATGGCCAGGGCGTCCTTCTCCGGCTGAGGCAGGGATTCCAGAAACGCGTGGATGGAGGCCGGATTGTCCGGTTTCGGCATGCGGGCCAGGATTTTTTTCAGGATGCCCCCGCCCGGCAGCAGGCGCATCGGCTCCAGCAATTCTTCAATGCGGTCCACGATCAGCTCCTGCGCCTGCGCATTCTGCAGGGCCAGTTCGCATAAAACGGCCACGGCGCGGTTCATCTTTACGGGCGGCAATTCTTCCGGCACATTTCCGGCAGCTTCCCCGGCCCGGTCCGCGGCACGCACTTGTTCGCGCTCCTTGCGGCGTCCGGCCGTCTTCACGGCGCTGCGCAAATTGCCGATGGTCATGCGCATCCGCGTGGCGAGGTCCGTCGTGGCCAGGTCACGGGCCACCGGATCGCTCATGCAGGCCAGCAGGGCTGTCATGCCCCGTGCAAAGGAGGCGCTGGCTCCTGCGTCTTCCAGCAGGCCCTGGCTTTTGGCACGCTCCACGCGCACCTCGAAGAAGGGCCTAGCTTGTTCCACCATCGCCGTGAAAGATTCCCGCCCTTCCCTCTTCATGAAGGAATCCGGGTCGTCTCCCGGCGGCAGGTTCACCAGATAAACATCCTTGCCCAGAGGGGCCAGTTCCCGGAAGGCGCGGTCCGCCGCGGCCATTCCCGCCTTGTCCGCGTCAAAACACAGCACAATTTGGGACGCATAACGGGAAAGCGTCCGGGCATGCTCCGGCGTAAATGCCGTTCCCAGCGGAGCGACGGCAAAAGACAGCCCGGCTTCATGGCAGGCGATGACGTCGATCTGCCCTTCGCACAGGAGGGCCTTTCCGCTTTTGCCCATCGGACCGCGGGCCTTGTCCAGAGCGAACACGACGTCCCCTTTCTTAAAGATGGCCGTTTCAGGGGAGTTGACATATTTGCCTGCATTCTCCTGGGGCCTCAGAAGGCGGCCGGAAAAGGCCACGCACTCTCCGTACACGTTGTTGATGGGGAACATGAGCCTGTCCCGGAAACGGGCGTAGATATCCCCGCGTTCCCCCCGGTTGGCAAGGCCGGAGTCAATCAGCACCTGGTCCGCAATTCCTTCCTTCCTCGCCCATGCCAGGAACTCGCGGGAGGAATCCGGGGCCCAGCCCACCTGCCAGCGTTTGGCCATCTCCGCGCCGTAGCCGCGGGAATTCAGGTAGGCCCTGGCTTCCGCCGCTTTTGGGGAGCGCAGGAGCAGCTTGTGAAAAAAATCCGCCGCCTTTTTGTGGGCTACCAGCAAAGCCGTGCGCGCCTTGCGGCGTTTTTCCTCAGCGGCGTCATACACCTCCTCCACCAGGGTAATGCCAGCCTTTTCCGCCAGACGCCGGACAGTGTCCGCAAAGCCCAGGTTTTCCATCTTCATCACGAAGGTGATCGCGGACCCCCCTTCCCCACAGCCGAAGCATTTGAAGTTCTGCCTGGTCTGGTCCACGATGAAGGACGGCGTTTTTTCATTATGGAACGGACAGCACGCCTTCCAGCGGGACCCGGCGCGCTTCAGGGACAGATAGGAGCCTACCACATCCACAATGTCAGTGGCTTCCAGAACGCGCCTGATGCTGTCTTCATCAATCCTTCCCATACGGCCCGCCCAGACTATCACAAGAACCGGCTTGATACAAGGAGACAGAAGAGAAGCTCCTTCCATCAGGCGCTTGAATCATCCCAAGCTTCAGACTGCGTCCCTTTAAAACCGGACCCTCACCCGGTTTCCGGAAGCCGCCATTTCCAACGCAGCCATCATGGCAGGGAGGATGCATTTCCCCATTGAGAAAAAAGACCCGCCGTGATAGCATTTTACCATGAAGCACATCCACCTCCTGTTGCTGGCTTTTCTGGCTTTGTTTGCGGGCGCTCCGTTCCGGGCGGCCGCGGAAGAATCTTTCCGCGACAAGGTTGTCCTCATTCCCGTGGGGGAGGACGCCCTGACCAGCAAGCAGAGCTTCGGCTTCATGACCCGCATTCTGGAACGGGCGCAGAAGGAACAGGCCCGCGCCGTGGTGTTTGAGATGAACACGCCCGGCGGCCTGGCCTGGGAAACCAGCGAGATGATGATGAAGAGCATCCAGCCGCTGACCATCCCCACTTATGCCTACGTGAACCCCAAGGCAATGTCCGCGGGGGCCCTCATTTCCGCGGCGTGCGACAAGATTTACATGGCTCCCGTTTCCTCCATCGGGGCGGCGGGCATCATCACTTCCTCCGGGGAGGAGATGGACCCCGTGATGCGCAAGAAGGCGGAGAGCGCCTTCTGGGCCTTCACGCGTTCCGTAGTGACGGAGAAGGGATACCGCCCGGAAGTGATCAAAGCCATGATGATTCCGTCCGAAGAGGTGCAGGAGTTCGGCCCCGTCAAGCTGGAGAAGGGAGCCCTGCTGACCCTGACGGGCAAGGAGGCCGCCACCCGGCTAGATGACGGAAAGCCCCTGCTGGCGCAGGGAACGGCCACCTCCGTGGCGGACCTGCTGGCGCAGGAGAAAGTGGACGCCCCCGTGGTCACGGCAGTGCCTACCGCCTTTGAAAAGATCGGCCTGTGGATTGCGTGGGCCTCCCCCCTCCTGATTCTGCTGGGCATCGGCGGCATTTACATGGAGTTCAAGACGCCGGGATTCGGCATCGGGGGCATCGTGGCCATTGCCGCGTTCGCCCTGTTCTTTTTCGGCAACAACATCGCCGGAAACCTGGCCGGATACGAAACGGCCGCCCTGCTCGTGCTGGGGGTCATTCTGCTGTGCGTGGAATTTTTCGTCATTCCCGGCACGTTCATTGCCGCCATTGCGGGCGGCATCTGCATCTTCCTGGCGCTGTTCGGCGGCATGATCAGTTCCTGGGAATGGGACAACGTCATCCGCGGAGGCCAGTGGGAAGACTTCAACACCGTCGCCCTGGTCCTGGGCGTTCCCCTGCTGAAGCTGGTGCTGGGCTTGACGGGCGGCGCCATTGTCATCACCATCTTGATGAAGTACCTGCCTGATTCCGTGCTGATGCGCCGCGTGACCAACGCCACCGTAAGCGGCGGCCCCGCCGGGGAGGCCGTGAGCATTACGCGCGTCCAGGTCGGAGACCGGGGGAACGCCGTCACGGAACTGAAGCCCAACGGCAAGGCCATGATCAATGGCGAAATATGCGAGGTTTTCTCTCGACAAGGCATACTGATTAAGGGTACCCCTGTGCGCGTCGTGGACATACGTCCGTTCGACCTCGTCGTCGTCAGGGACGAATCCCCCGCCGGGGAATAATCCGCATCACTCTTTTCCACTACTGCCATGTCTCTCACCGTTGGACTCATTTCCCTGGGTTGTCCCAAGAATTTGATCGATTCCGAAATCATGATCGGCCACCTGCAGAAGGCGGGCATGACGATGACGCCGGACGCGGAACTGGCGGACGTGATGGTGGTCAATACCTGCGCGTTCATCGACCAGGCCAAGCAGGAAGCCATAGACGCCATTCTGGACGTGGTGCGCGCCAGGGAAAGCGGAACCTATCCGGAAAACCAGAAGCTGATTGTGGCGGGATGCCTGTCCCAGCGTTTCCACAAGGAACTTCCCGCCCTGCTGCCGGAGGTGGACGCGTTCATCGGCCCGGACCAGATCACCCGCCTGCCGGAGATTATCACGGAAGTGATGAACCGGACCGTGCGGAACAAGAATTTCGTGGAAGGCAAATGCAAGTACGTTCCGGACTGGGAAACGCCGCGCTACCGCCTGACGCCTCCGCACAGCGCCTATATCAAGATAGCGGAAGGCTGCAACCACGGATGCGCCTACTGCATTATTCCGATGATCCGCGGACGCCACCGCAGCCGTTCCCAGGAGGATGTGGTGCGTGAGGCGGAAGCCCTGGTCAGGGCCGGCGTGAAGGAAATCAACCTTATTGCCCAGGATATCACGTACTACGGCATGGACAAGTGGACGGACGCGCGCCCGAACCGCCGCAGCGCGGTGGATTCCTCCCGCGGGGAATCCCTGGCCTCCCTGATCCGCGCCCTGAATGCGATTGAAGGGGAATTCTGGATCCGCCTGCTTTACACCCACCCCGCCCACTGGAGCGACGAGCTGACAGCCGCTATCGCGGAAAGCCCGAAGGTGGCCCGGTACGTGGACATTCCCCTCCAGCATATTTCCGACAACATGCTCAGCGCCATGCAGCGCGTGACGGACGGGGACTACATCCGCAACCTTCTCAGGGACATCCGGAAGGCCGTGCCGGGCATCGCCATCCGCACCACTTTCATCACCGGCTTCCCTGGAGAGACGGAAGACGACCATCAGGAACTGATGGAGTTCATCGAGGAATTCCGCTTTGAACGCGCCGGCATTTTCACCTTTTCAAGGGAAGAGGGAACCAGGGCCTACAACATGCCCGACCAAGTCCATCACCGCACGAAAGCGCGCCGCTACAATGAGGCAACCATGCTTCTCACGCGCATTGCCTCGGAGATCGGGCAAAAGCAGATCGGCCGGCAAATCAGGGTTTTGGTAGATGCTCCCGGCACGGCCAGAACAGAGTGGGACGCCCCGGACATTGACGGAACCGTTTCCGTCCCCCCCACACTGCCCGTGGGCGAATTTGCAACGGTCACGGTGACGGACGCCGTGGCCTATGAGCTGACGGCGGAATAACCGTACAAGGCGGCTGGATTCAAATATTGAAGATTAAATACTAAAGGCTGAAAGCCGCTTTTTCCAAATACTGCGGCTTCCCGCAATCTTCAGCAGTCAGTCTCTGAATGTTCCATCTCTGCCCAAAGAAGCGTCACTGCTTCACACTGGATTCGGGCAGCGGCACGTTTTCCACAGGAGCAGGCGACGGCTGGGGAATGACGGCGGGTGCCAGGGAACCGGGAGCTCCCGGCTGGACGGGGACAAGGGAAGTATTCAAATCCAGTTCCCGGGAAGCGGCCGCGGCTTCCGGACTAACGGCGCCCGTATTGGCAGGCAGCGGCAGCAGTCCGCCGTCCTGGCCGAACATATCGGTACCGGAAACGGAGAAGAATCCCACGACTTCCTGCGGATTGACGATTTCCGAAAGACTTACATAGCCCTGCCGCCCGTCCTCAAATTCCACCTTGGCGAACAGTTCACCGCAAACAAGAACTTTCGCGGAAGCCGCCCCGTTCATGACCTTTCCACTGGTGGAGAAACTGCTTTCAGGATTCTGTTCAAAAACCACCAGCTTTTCTTTCTTGAAGGTGATGGAATCCCCCGGCTTGTAAACGGCCTGTTCCGCATTGGCCTTCGCCGCCATTTTCTTGGATGTGATGCCTACCGGGTCAAGGGCGGAACTCTGGCGTTCCCATGGATTCACGTGCTTGTTCGTACTGCAGGATGCCAGCACCAGCAACAGGGCGGAAGAAAGCAATGCAAGTTTCATTGTTCCGCATCATAATCACAGGTCCCGGCCTAGGAAAGCAGAATTTCATGCAGAGTTCTCCTTCATAAGCCGCTCATGGCACTGCCACACATCAGGGCGTATGCATGCGCATTAGACTTGCCGCTTTCCCCTTTGGAATGCTACTTTCTTTTCCAGCCTGTCTCCGAACCATGTTCCACGGCGGATGAGGGCTCGCACCAGAAAATCTGCTATGGATGAAAAGAGACTAGCCGGCGTCGTTCTGCCTTTGTTTTCCCTGCGCCGCAATAATGACCACGGCATCGGGGATCTGACGGCCCTGCGCCAGTGGATAGACTGGGCGGCGGACGCTCATGTGGGATTTCTTCAGTTGCTGCCCGTCAATGCCTTGGGACGGGACGAATGCCCCTCCCCCTATTCCGCCATCAGTTCCATTGCGCTGGAACCCCTGTACCTTTCCCTGGAACCCTGGACCGTACCCGGCCTGGAAGAACGCGTCTTTAACGAGACGGGAGACACGCCGCCCTGGGAACAGCCTTCCGGCCCGGACCTGGTGGACTACCCCAAGGTCCGCTCCTGGAAGATGTGGATTCTGCGCGGCGCATGGCACAATTTCCGGACCAAGCCGGAATATGCGGGCATCATGCCCAAGTTCCGGGAATGGGTGAAGGAACAGGGAAGCTGGCTGGAAGACTTCGTGTGCTTCCAGGTGCTCTGCGACCTGTTCGGCACGGCGATCTGGTGGCACTGGCCGGAACAGGACCCGGCGCGCGCCAAGGCCATTGCCGCCGACTACGAGGAAGAGAAGGATTTCTCCCGCTGGCTTCAATGGCTCTGCGAGAAGCAGTGGGAATTCATCCGGATTTATGCGGATGAACGCAACGTGAAGCTGATGGGGGATATTCCCATCGGCGTTTCCCTGTCCAGTTCCGATGTCTTTTTTGAACGCCACCTGTTCAATACGGACTGGTGCGGCGGCGCTCCGGCGGAAGGCAATTATGCCGCGGACCCGTTCACGGCCAAATGGGGCCAGAACTGGGGCATTCCCCTGTACAAATGGGATGTGATGGCCCAGGACAACTTCGCCTGGTGGCGCCGCAGGGTAAAGTACTGCACCAAAATTTTCAGCATGTACAGGATCGACCACATCCTGGGCTTTTACCGCATTTACGCCTTCCCGTGGAAACCCACGGAGAACGACGTTTTCCTGCCCCTGACACGGGAGCAGGCCGCCGAAAGAACCGGAGGCCGCCTGCCCGCCTTCAAGCCGCGCGGCGACGACCAGGTGTGGGAACGCAACATGAATCTGGCGGACGGGGACTTGTACCTGCGCCTTGTGCTGTCCGCCGCCCCCGGCGTCAGCGTGGTGGGGGAAGACCTGGGCTGCGTGCCGGATTACGTGCGCCCGAACATGCGCCAGCTCGATATTCCCGGCTTCAAGATTCCCCACTGGGAGATCAAGCCGGACGGCTCCATCATCCTGGGCAAGGAATATCACGAATGCTCTTTCGCAGCATTCGGCACGCATGATTTTGAAACGCTCATGCAGACGTGGAACGACAGCTATGCCAAGATCGAACGCGCCCGCAAGCTGAATCTGTGGATGGGGGGCGTTCCCAAAACTCCTTCCAATCCGGAACAGGAACACATCATCAAGGAAGCGGAAGACGGCGCACGCCTGCTGAAATGGTTTGCCGACTACTGCGGAATGCAGCCGGAAACCTGGATGTCCTACTGGAATCTGGAGATCAAGACGGCCATGTACCGCGCCCTGTTCCGCTCCAAATCCCGTTATTCCGCCATTCTCTGGCCCGCCCTGTTCGATATCAACAAGCGACTGAATATTCCCGGCACCACCGGAGGCACCAACTGGAGGGAGCGCATGCCCTTCAAGGCCGTGGAAGCCTGTTCCATGCCGCAGACCGCATGGCTGCGCTCCATCATTGACGACTCCGACCGCACGCCGCTCCAGGGGGAAGACGCCATCAACGCACTCAAGGCATCCAGCAAGCGCATTTTCCCGAAGGTGACCGTGAACAACGAACGCTTCCTGAAACGGATGCTGATGTGGCCCAACGGCAAATCGCTTTAACGGGACGCCGGGAAAAACCCCGGAAAATATGCTCCGCCCGGCACGCAAAAAGGATGCGGGCTCGTCCTCTTCTGAGCCGGAACGCCAGGAAAGCCTGCCCCGGCAGGCTAGGAGAGGCTGTGCCAGATTCCGGAAAGCAGGAAGGCAGGACGTCGCCCGTCCCTGTATTAATCAGGTTTCCGGCGCACCCAAACACCGGATTTCCCGCCATTCCAGGCAAGAGAGGCTAAGGACGCGGAACCGAACATCCATCTGCGGGCGCCTATCAATAATATTTTTATCATTATTTTGGATCTCGTTAGAATAAACAAAAGTACATCAATACCGTACGGGCGATCTTTAACGGATTTGGAATCCGAAATGCATTTCTCAAGGGGAGAAACAGGTACGTGTACCGGTGAATCAGAGTTTCAGGCTTCCATGACCCGGCATACACTTCCCGTCCCTGCAGAAGCGCCATAAATTCATGAGACCAAATAAATCAGCTCCTTGCAAAGTCCCGGACAGCAAAAAACGAAGGAGCATTTTCCCTTCCCTGTGCTTCGAAATGTTTCCACTGCCAAAGCCGGAATGCCGCCATTTCCGGGCATTCGGCATGGAGGAAAACAAGGAGGAATTTGTCCAAATGATTTTTCTTCAGAATCGTAGCTTGACTCCGGATTCCAAATCCGCCAATGAAGCTCCATAATAGAAATCATGTTTTGAACTGCAGTTTCTTCTGTAGGAAATCCAGGAAAAATACCGGACTCTTCATCATACTTTCCTGTCCGAATGCGGAAAGCCTTCATCAAAATAATTCCAAGCAGCTTCCCTTTCCGCATCCATTCTTGCCTCCAAAGAAAAAAGTCTTCATACTCACACCATGAGCTGGAGCTGGAACAAATTGTCCGCCGCCAAATGGGAAGACGCCTGGAGCGAACGCATTGCCAGAAATCCGAATGCCGTCATTACGCAAATCAAGGGGGGCAAAACCATCAGAATTGTCGTTTACTGCGATACGGAACAAGATGCCCTTATATTGAAAGAACATTTCGGAGGGTCCGTCCGGGAAGTCAAGACACAGGACTGGGTAGCAGCGCAAAACAGGGAGCCGCGCCCTCCCCTGAAAATCAGGGATTCCCTGCTCATCACGGAACAAACGGATGCCGAAAAGCTGAAAGCCCTGCAACAGCAGTTTCCCAAACGCCGCATCCTGAGCGTCCCGGCGGAAATGGCCTTCGGCACCGGAGACCATGCCACCACATCCGCCTGCCTGCGCTTCATCTGCGACTTTGCCAAGTCCCGCAAGGGGGCGGACTGGAGCATGACGGACATCGGCTGCGGTACCGCCGTACTGGCCATGGCCGCGCTGGAACTGGGGGCGGCCCGCGCCGCCGCCTTTGACTTCGACCCGATGGCCATTGAAGTGGCCCGGCACAACATGGAACGCAACGGCATTACCGATGCCCGGCTGGATTTGTTTGTGGGGGACGTGTTTGAATGGACTCCCACGGCTGGGCAGAAGGGTGACCTGGTTGTCGCCAACCTGTTTTCCACCATTCTGCAGAAGGCTTTTCCGCGCATCATCACGGCCATGAAGCAAAATGCCGTGCTGGTCATTTCCGGTATTCTGGCCTCCCAGTGGGAGGAAACGAAGGCGGCCGCGGAACGCCGCGGACTCACGTTTGACAAAGTAATCAAACGGGGGAAATGGGTGACGGCCAAAGGAGGGCTGAGTGCATCAACGGCCCGCGTATAATCCCGCGGACACGGCCATAAAAGAAAACGACGGGAGAAAAAACAGCGGCGACTGGAAAAACCTGCTCACGGGAGCGTGGGTATTAAGCCTTTTGAGCTATCCGCTGGCGGGCCTGATCATAGGACTGTATCTGGCCGGCTTCATGAGCCTAATCGCGGAATATTCCTACATGGCCATCAATTTCCTGCTGTATTTCCATGCCCTGTACCATTTCCGGAGTTACTGGAACGGGAAGATGAATAAGACCATAGGCGTCTTTTACCTGCTGCTGCTCATCGTCAATATGCTGATCGCCGCCAGTATTATTCTGTCCATGATCACCTGCTGGCTTGTATAAACAGGGAACAGTTCATCATTTCGGGACATCAAATGCCTGCGCTTTCACGGGCCGTGAACAGCTTTTCCACGTATTTGGCCAGCATGTCCACTTCCAGGTTTACGGGCTGTCCGATCACGGCGTCCTGAAGGTTGGTGCGGCCGAAGGTATGAGGGGTAATCCAGAATTCCAGCAAGGTTCCGTTGAGATTGGCAATGGTCAGGGAAATGCCGTCAATGGTGATGGAGCCCTTGTCAATGCAGTAGCGGGCCAGTTCATCGGGGATGCGCACTTCCAGCCTGTGATCCTGCCCCACGGGTTCCAGCGCCGTGATCGTTCCGGTGTTGTCCACGTGCCCCATCACAAAGTGGCCGCCGAAACGGTCCATGGCGGACATGGCGCGTTCCAGATTTACCAGGCTGCCGGGTTTCAGATTCCCTAAGCTGGTCACCCGGATGGTCTGGGAAAGCAGGTCGAAGGAGACGCGGTTCCCATCCAGGGCATCCACTGTCAGGCAGCACCCGTTCACGGCCACGGAATCCCCCAGGGAGAGTTCACTGCCGAAAGGGATGTCCAGCGTCAGCCTGGCTCCGCCGTCAATGGGGGTGAACCCCACCACGGTTCCAGTTGTTTCAACAAGTCCGGTAAACATAAGAGTCAATCAGGATTCGGCGTTCAATGGCCGAAACAGGTGAAGAAGATGAACACGATCGCCGTGGGAAGGGCCGCCCACGTGAACAGCCACAGGGGATTGATTCCCTTGAAGTATTTGCCCAGAATGGCCTGCCCCGCCGGATTGGGGGCGTTGGCAATCACCGTCAGGCCGCCGCCCGTCACGGCGCCGGCCACCACGGAATATTTGACGGCCTCCGGCAGGTTGGGAACGGTGGAAGCCAGGAAGGTGACGGCGGCATTGTCGTTGAACGCCGTCAGCAGGGTGGCGCCGATCATGGCGTAGTCCCCCAGGCGCGTCAGCACCGGTTCCAGCCACCAGGCCTGCACCCCGCCCAGGATCACCAGGCCGGCCAGGAAGAAGCCCACCATCATCGGAACGCGCAGGGACATCTGGTTCTGGTACTGCGGCGTGGCAACCGTAAAGCCGATGAAGAAAAGGAAACTGCCGATGAACATCACCGGTTCATGGGAGAAGAGCACCGTCCAGGTCAGGAAGCAGACATGCGCCAGCGTCACCCACACGGGAATCCGGTCATTGCGGTCTTCCCAAGACTGGGGGATGGCGTCGTCAAACTCACTGAATTCGCGCTGCTGGGTGGCCAGACGGGCGAATTCCTTGCGGAACATCAGGAAATAGATCAGGTTGGATATGATGATGGCACACACGGCTTTCCAGCCGAAATGCTGGATCATGTGCGCCAGGCCCCAGTCCCATTTTTCCGCAACCATCACGACGGGAGGGGCGGCAAAGTGAGTCAGGGTTCCGCCGATGGAGATGTTCACGAACAGCAGGCCCAGCGTGGCATACATCAGGGAGCGCTTCGGCTTGAGGTCATAGAATTTTTTGCTCAGGATCAGCGCGCCGATCGTCATGGCGGCCGGCTCCGTGATCAGGGAACCCAGCAGGGGGGCCAGGCACATGACGGAAATCCACCAGGCCCCGGGAGTGGCCTTCCCCAGTCTGGCGCCACAGTTGACTACGGATTCCGCCAGCTTGAAGATGGGGCGGGAGGAAGCGATGATCATGATGATCATCACGAACATGGGCTCCGTGAACGAACAGTCGTAATTCAGATAAGCTGAAAAGTCTTCAAAGGAATAGTATTTCCAGCACACGAACATGAAGGGGATAATCCAGATGCCGAACACGGCTTCCACTTCCCCCAGGAAATGAAAGATGGCGGAGGCAAAGGAGACCGGCAGCCGTTCTTCCGGATGCATCACGCGGAAGTTGGATTCCTTCAGCTTTTCCTTGTAGCGCAGGGCCAGCTTGTGGGAGTAGCGTTCAAAGCGCCCCGCCAGGAACGTATGTATGATGGCGCCCAGGAATACCAGCGTCACGGCCAGGTTGAAGCCGCCGGACTGTTCGTTGCGTTCGCTCAATACCTGGGACAGGCTGGCGTCCGGGGGCATCTGCTTGTACTGGCTGAGCGGAATCGGGAAATGGCTGTATTGGGATTCTCCTCCAATTTCCGTGGCGGGATAGGCGGGCTCCGCCGCACGCACGGCAGCCTCTCCCGCTCCGGCGGCCATGAAAAAGACGGCTGCCGCCACTGCGGCAAGCCGACCAAAACGGAGTGTCAGAGCTTTGGTAAAATGACAAATGCTGCTCATGTCTGCGCACAGACTAAACATGTCCACTTTTTTGAGCGAGCGGAAAATGAGTCTGCACGCTTTTTAAGGAGAGCATGCCCGGAAAACGGAAAAATCCGCAGAGAGAGAACGGGCAGTGAAACGAAAAGGAACGGCTGTCATGCCTGCCGGAGTTTAAGATTGAACAGGACTCTCAAAAATAGTAGTTGCAGATATGCGCTCCGCCCTTGGTTTTCTTTCCGTTCTCATGATCTCAGCCGGTGTCGCCTGTGCGGAGCTTCCGCCCGAACTGCCTCCCATGACACCCCTGCCGCTCGCACCCGGACCAGTGACGGGCGGCACCATCAAGGGGGACCCCGCAGCAGGCATCGTGCCCGTCCGGGAACTGATCGAAGCCAACCGCAGGGATGAAGATATTCCCATGGCCGAGCCCATCCCCGGAGAAACGGCGACTCCGTCCGCGCCGGACGAATCCATCCCGAATGCGGAACCCATTCCCGGGGAGACGCACCTCCAGCTCCCGCCCCAGGGCTCCCCTTCCATTCCGCCCTCCGCCTTTTCTCCCGTTCCCGTCCCTCAGCATGAAACACGGGTGGCCATCCTGGGCTACCATGATTTCAGCCGCACGCTGCCCGCCACGGAGATGCGCATGAATACGGACACGTTCCGAGCCCAGATGCAGGCGCTGAAAACCGCAGGCGTGCCCATCATTACCATGAAGGATTTCCTGGACTGGAAACTGGGCGACAAGCAACTGCCCGCCAAGTGCGTCCTGATCACCATTGACGATGGATGGAAGAGCGTTTACACGGACGCCTACCCGATTCTCCGGGAAATGAAAATCCCCTTCACCGTTTTCCCCTACACCAAGTTCATCACAGGCCGCGGGTCCGCCATGAGCCGGGAACAGATTCAGGAAATGCTGAACAACGGAGCCACTCTGGGCAGCCATTCCGTCAGCCACCTGTACCCCAGGTCCTGGCGCGCAGCCCAGAGAAAGGGCACGCAGGCCGTCTTGGACCTGGCCGCCAGGGAAATAGGGGAATCCAGGAAAATTCTCCAGGAGAGATTCCCCGGTTCCGACGTGGAAGCCTATTGCTACCCGGGCGGTTTCGTTCTGCCGGAGATGATCACCAAGGCGGAGGAAGCCGGCTTCCGGGCGGCGTTTACCGTCATTCCCAGAAAAGTGACCAAGGACACGGACCGCTGGAGAATTCACCGTTACATGGTGTTCGGCAAGGATCCCAAGACGTTCACCAGAGCCGTGAATTTCAATACTCCCAGCGCGCCGGAGACGCCCTCCCCCGCCCCCGCAGGCCATGAACAGGGGCTGGGGTCCTATCCGGCGCCCTCCCAGCCCGTCTTCCCGGCGGCCAACACCGTGGTCCGCAGCCAGAATCCGGACATTTCCATTTCCCTTGCACGGGAACCGCAGCTCAATCCCAAGGACATGGAGATGCGCGTCTCCGGCTTCGGCTTGGTAAATGCCAAATATGACGCCAGGGAAAAAGTCCTGAAATGGACACCCTCCCGTCCCCTGCGCGTCAGCCCGGTCACCGTCCAGGTACGGTGGAAGGTTCCCGGCGGCAACATCTGGCAGACGGCCACCTGGCAATTCGGGATTGCGGAGCAGGAAATGCACTTCATTCCCGGAAACCTCGTCAAATGACAGACTCCGCGCACGGCGTGTCCGCCGGAAAGGCAACGCAACCCCGCCGGAGAAAAGGTTGAAGGCCGCCTCCTTTGCCGATTAACGTTCCGGATTTACGCCAACGGATAGAGTCTGGAAAAGAAAAGCCGTTCCCGACCGCCGGCAAGGCCTCCCCCCCGCACGGCTTTTGGTCTGCCCTGCCGGAAAAATCCCGGCTTTCCGGAAACGGAAGACATCTCTTTTTCCGGTCCCAAAACTGGCAAGGACAGGCAAAGAGCAAATTCACCTTTCTCCCTTTGCCGCTCAAACTCTTGCAAAGGAAGAAATACCCCTTCCCTTCCGGAAAACGGCGACCTCGCAACGGTCTTGTAAAAAACTCTTGTAAAAAACGGGATGGCTTTGCCGATTCATCGAATGCTTGCTCCCTTTCCCGCCGGAAAGGAACCGCTCCATGCCGCAAGGACATTCCGGATTTCCAATCCCCCCTCCCTGTCGCGCCATTACTCTTTCGCTCCCCGGCGCATTCCGTTGCTTCCCTCTCATGTTAGTTTAAACTAATTCTATATTAGGTAAAAAGACATGACGAAAAGACCAAGAAATCTTACATTTGGCTTGCCCGAAGGGTGCGAAGTGGCATAATCATCCGGCACCATTATCAGGTTCAGCCAGGCAGGACATTCCATGAACACGAGCACCAAAACCTTCACCGTTGCAGATACAGCCGCCAACGCCGATTATCTCACCAATACATCCGAACCGCTCGGAGAAACGATGACCCTGAACGTGGGCCCCTCCCACCCCGCCACCCACGGCGTGCTCCGCCTGGTTCTGGAACTTGACGGCGAAGAAATCATCAGCTGCGATCCCGTAGTGGGCCACCTGCACCGCGGCATGGAGAAGATCGGGGAGACGATCCAGTACAACCAGTTCGTCCCCTACACCGACCGTTTTGACTACCTGGCCCCGCTGTCCAACAACATCGCCTACGCCTGCGCCGTGGAAAAGCTGATGGGCTGGGAACTTCCGCCCCGCGGCCAGGCCCTGCGCGTGCTCGCCCTGGAGCTTTCCCGTTTTTCCTCCCACATTCTGGGAGTGGGCGTGTACGCCATGGACGTAGGCGCCATGACCGTGTTCCTGTACTGCTATGAGGAACGTGAAAAAATCCACAACTTTTACGAACAGCTTACGGGCGCGCGCTTCACGTCCTCCTACACCCGCATCGGCGGTCAGACGCGCGACGTACCGCAGGAAATGCTGAAGGAAGTGCTCGCCTTCTGCGACCAGGCGGAAAAGACCGTTGACGAAACGGAAGCCCTGCTGCTCAAGAACAAAATTTTCATCGACCGCCTCCAGGGCGTGGGCATCATTCCCCGTGAAAAGGCCCTTTCCTGGGGCCTTACCGGAGCCAACCTGCGCGCCAGCGGCGTCAAGCGCGACCTGCGCAAGACCAATCCCTACCTGGGCTACGAACAGTACGAATTCGATATCCCGATCGGCGAACACGGAGACTGCTACGACCGTTTCACCATCCGCATTGAGGAAATGCGCCAGTCCCTGCGCATCATCCGCCAGGTGGTCGCCACCATGCCGGAGGGACCCATCAACGTGGTGGACAAGAAAGGCACGCTTCCGCCCAAGGAAAAAGCGCTGACGGACATGGAATCCCTGATCCGCCAGTTCATGACCACCACCATGGGCGTGAACGCCCCCGCGGGCCAGGTTTACTTTGCCGCGGAAAACCCGAAGGGAGAGCTGGGCTTCTTCCTGGATTCCAAGGGCGGTGGTCTTCCCAACCGCCTGCGCATGCGCTCCCCCTCCTTCTGCAACCTTTCCATCCTGCCGGAGCTTCTGCCGGGGCACCTGGTTTCCGACGTTCCGGCCATTCTCGGCTCCTTTGACTTCGTGATGGGCGAATGCGACCGCTAACACGAACCCGCACCTTTTCCGCCAACCTTAACACATATTTCCATTCCCATGTCCGATTACGCTGAAAACGCCATTGACGCGCTCATCGCCCATCATCCCAGCCCCGGCGAACAATTCTACCCGGCCTTTGAAGCCACGCCGGAACTTGATGCCGCCGCAAGCGAATACATCACGCATTATCCGGAGGGCAAACAGCAATCCGCCGTTCTCCCCATTCTGCATGAGATTCAAAAGAAATTCGGCTACATCAGCGCGGACGCCATCACCTGGACGGCGGAAAAACTGGGACTCACCCCTGCCCACGTGCTGGGCGTGGTCACTTTCTATCCCGGCCTGCGCCAGACCTGCCCCGGCAAGAACCACATCCGCGTCTGCCGCACGCTTTCCTGTGCCATGGCGGGGGCGGACAGCCTCTTCAACACCATCTGCACGCGCCTGGGAATCGACAAGAGCAGCATCGACCACCACCACCCCATCGGCGTCAGCCCCTCGGGCCTGTGGAGTGTGGAAGGCGTGGAATGCCTCGCCAACTGCGGATTCGGCCCCAACATGATGGTCAACGACATCCTGTATGAAAAAGTCACGCCGGAACTGCTGGAGGAAGTGATCCTCAAATACCAGAACGCCTAATTTTCCCCACCACGCACCAGATCACCCGCCATGAGCATTACCTATCTTCCCGGTAAAGAGCCCCATCCCAGGGAAACGCGCCGCATCCTTAAAAACATCAACCGCGAAGGGTGGAACACGTCCATTGACTGCTACCTGGCCGACAGCGGCTATGAAGAGTTGAAAAAGGCGCTCGGCATGGAGCCGAAGGCCGTCATTGACGAGGTGAAGAAATCCGGCCTGCGCGGCCGCGGCGGCGCGGGCTTCCCCACCGGCGTGAAGTGGACCTTCATTCCTCCGAACAACACGAAGCCCGTCTATCTGGTCTGCAACTGCGACGAATCCGAACCCGGCACCTTCAAGGACCGCTACATCGTCCACCAGGACCCCCACCAGCTCATTGAGGGGATGGTTATTTCCAGCTACGCGGTGGGCGCCCACCTGGCGTACATCTACATGCGCGAGGAATTCCCCATCGCCGCGGAAACCATGCTCAAGGCCCTGCAGGAGGCGCGCGAACGCGGCTTTCTGGGCAAGAACATCCTGGGGTCCGGCTACGATCTGGAAATCCACCTGCACCGCGGCGCGGGCGCCTACATCTGCGGTGAGGAAACGGCCCTGCTCAATTCCCTGGAAGGCGTGCGCCCCTATCCCCGCATCAAGCCCCCCTATTTCCCGGCCGCCATCGGCCTGTACGGCTGCCCCACCATCGTGAACAACGTGGAATCCCTGTGCCAGGTGAAGCACGTCATCGCCATGGGCGGCGAAGCCTACGGACAGGAAGGCGCCAAACGCTCCCCCGGCACGCGCATCATCGGTGTCTCCGGCGACGTGCAGCGCCCCGGCTATTATGAAATCGTTTCCGGTTCCATGACCTTCGGCGAACTGCTGTACGACGTCTGCGGCGGTCCCCGTGAAGGCCGCGAATTCAAGGCGGTCATTCCCGGCGGCTCCTCCTCCAAGGTCATGCGCACGGACGTGGAGTACAAGACCCGGAATCCGGACGGCACCACGGGCAAAATCTCCTTCTTCGACATCCCGCTGGACCTGGACAGCATCGCCCAGTACGGCTCCATGTCCGGTTCCGGCGCGGTCATCGTCATGGACGACTCCCGCTCCATGCCCTGGGCGCTGAACAACATCAACCGCTTTTACGCCCACGAATCCTGCGGCCAGTGCACCCCGTGCCGCGAAGGATGCCCGTGGATGATGAAGCTCAGCACGCGCATTCTGGAAGGCAAGGGCGCCCCCTCGGACGTGGACCTCCTCATCCAGGTAGCCAACCAGATTGAAGGCAAGACGGTCTGCGCCTTTGGGGAAGCCGCCTCCTGGCCCACCCAGGCCATGGTCTCCAAGTTCAAGGAGGAATTCGTGGCCCTGACGGATCCCTTCAACGCCTGCCTGCCCCATTCTGCGGAAGGCAGGGAGCAGCGCCGCTATTTCATCCGGTAACCGCACCACGTCCCCAGTTTCAATTCCATTCCCTCCCATCACGTCATCATGAGCGAAGAAGCTTACAAACTCCCCAAAGACGCCGCTGCCGCGGAAGGCAAGGTGAACGTCCAGATCAACGGCACGTGGTACCGTTTCCCGCGCGGCACCAGGATTGCAGACGCCTGCCGCTCCGTGGGCGTACCGATTCCCTGCTTCTGCTACCATCCCAAGCTGGCCGTCGTCGGCTCCTGCCGCATGTGCCTGGTGGAACAGGGCATGCCTCCCAGGCTGGCTCCGGGGCAGACTCCCTCCTACGACGAACAGGGTTTCCAGCCCATCCAGTGGATGCCCCGCCCCATCATCTCCTGCGCGAACACGGTAGCGGAAAACATGGGCGTACGCACGGACAGCCCGCTGGCGGCCGAGGCGCGCCGCGGCGTGCTGGAATTCCTGCTCACCAGCCACCCGCTGGACTGCCCCATCTGCGACCAGGCCGGGGAATGCAAGCTTCAGGAATACTCCAACGACTACGGCCAGATTGAAGGCCGCTACGAGGAAAAGAAAACCAAGAAGGGCAAGAACCTCAGCATCGGCCCGCGCGTCAATCTGGACCAGGAACGCTGCGTGCTCTGCGGCCGCTGCGTGCGCTTCATGCGCGACATCATGCACGACGAAGTGCTCACGATGTCCCAGCGCGGCACGTACAACGCCATCACGGTCTATCCCGGCCGGGAACTGGACAGCAACTATTCCCTGAACACCGTAGACCTTTGCCCGGTGGGCGCCCTGACCTCCAAGGACTTCCGCTTCAAGATGCGCGTGTGGTTCCTGAAGGAGACCAAGACCATTGACGTGGACTGCGGCACCGGCACCAACATCACCCTGTGGACCAGGGAAGACCGGGTGTACCGCATCACCCCGCGCCCGAACGACGCCGTGAACTCCTGCTGGATGCCGGACTCCCACCGCCTGAATTACAAATACATCAATTCTCCCCAGCGCATCCCGCAGCCCGTGATCCGCACGGACGCCGGAGCTCCCCACCGCCCGGCCACCTGGGAACCGGCCCTGGCTTCCGCCGCGGAAGCCTTCAAGCGCATTTCCCCGGACAAAATCGCGATCATCGCCTCCGGACGGATGACCAATGAAGAACTTTACATGGTGCGCCACCTGGCCGCCCAGATCGGCACGGACAAGGTGGACATCGTACTCCGCACGGGGGAAAGCGACGGAATGCTGATTTCCGCAGACCGCAACCCAAACACGAACGGCGCGAAGCTGGTGCTGGGCATCGACCCCGGTTCCAGACTGGACGCCATCCGGGAAGGAGTGCGCAACGGCTCCGTCAAGGCCGTCCTCGCCCTGGGGGAAGACCTCACCGCTCCGGAAGCCGGATTCACGCCGGAAGACCTCAAGAAGCTGGACTACCTCTTCATGATCGCCCACAGCGCCAATGAAACGGGCCGCCATGCGGACCTGGTGCTCCCCGGCGTCACCTATGCCGAAAAATTCGGAACCATGATCAACGTGGCGGGCCGCATCCAGCGCCTTAACCGCGCCATCCGGCCCGTGGGCTATTCCCGCGACGACTGGCAGATCCTGAGGGACATCACTGTGGCCCTGGGCGGCAATCCCGCCCTGAAGGACTTCTCCTCAGCCCTGGATATCCTGACGGTCATGAGCACCGAATACAAGGCGCTGAACGGCCTTACCTGGGGTTCCATCGGAGACGGCGGCCTGCCCATTCTGGAAACGGGCGTCACCATTCCCATGGTGGAACGCGAAAGGAACCAGCCCCGCTAACAACACTTCACACGCATACAACCCGTTAATCCGCCATGATTGATTCGATTCTAACCTTCTGCGACGAGGTGCTCAGCAACCCCATCTGGTTCTACGTCATCACCCTGCTGATCAAGATCGTCATCTGCTTTGCCATCACCATCCTGTTCATTCCGATCTGCGTGTACATCGAACGCCGGGTGGCCGCCTGGATCCAGGACCGCGTGGGCCCCAACCGCGCCGGCATCCCGCTGAGCATCTTCCGCCGCTTCGGCATGAAGTCCGACCTGCCGTTCAAGAAGACGCTGGACTACTTCGGCCTGCCCCACGACGGCAAGATCGCCAACCTGTGCCGCTTCTTCCGCCTGGACCGGGACATTCCCATCTTCGGCCTCGTCCAGCCCATGGTGGACGGCGGCAAGCTGTTCCTGAAGCAGGACTTCACGCCGCCCTTCGTGCGCCGCGTCTATTTCTGGATCGCCCCGATGCTGGTGCTTGCCCCGCCGCTGATGACGGCCGCCGTCATCCCCTTTGCCGGAGACCTGCACACCTCCTACGGCAATGTGAACATGGCCGTGGCCAACCTGAGCGTGGGGCCGCTGTGGGTGTTCGCCATCTCCTCCCTTTCCGTGTACGGCCTGGTGCTGGCGGGCTGGTCCTCCAACTCCAAGTTCCCGTTCCTGGGCGGCGTGCGCTCCTCCGCGCAGATGATCTCCTATGAAATCAGCATGGGACTGTCCATCATCCCCGTTCTGATGATTTACAGCACGCTGGACCTGTCCAACATCGTGGAATACCAGGCGGCCAACGGCTGGCTGCTGCTTCCCGTGTGGGGAGAGGGCCTGAGCTGGCAACGCTGGATTCTGCTGGTGCCCGTGGCCATCAGCTTCCTCATCTTCCTGACTTCCATCTTCGCGGAAGCCAACCGCACCCCCTTCGACATGTCCGAATGCGAGACGGACCTCGTGGGCGGCTATCACACGGAATACTCTTCCATGAAGTTCGCGCAGTTCTTCATGGGCGAATACGCCGCCATGGTGGTGGGCTCCTCCCTGGTCATCACGCTCTTCCTGGGCGGCTGGTCCATCGGCTTCGGCCTGGACGGCTGGCTGAACGAACACGTCGCCAACTGGGTGGCGGTGCTCTGCCAGCTGATTGCCTACGTGCTCAAGCTCCTCTTCTTCGCCTTCTTCTTCGTCTGGGTGCGCTGGACGCTGCCCCGCTTCCGCTATGACCAGGTGATGAAGCTCGGCTGGATGGTCTTCTTTGAACTGGCCGTCATCAACATCTTCATCACGGCCGCCATCCTGTACTTCGTCAAGTAAACCAACCCTTTATCCCGATACACAAATATTATGGCCTTCAAAACGATCAAGCGCCCGAAGATTTCCCTCGGAGAGCGGTTCTACTTGCAATCCATCCTGGGCGGTCTGTGGATCACCATCAAGCACCTGGCCCTGGCTCTGGCGGGCAAGTCCCGCAACAAAAAGGAACTGGCCGGCTCCGGAATCGGCGTCACCATGCAGTACCCGGAATTCCGCTGGGACAAGCACCTGCCTCCCTATTACCGCGGCTATCCCGTGCTGGTGAAGGGCGAGGACGGACGCGAACGCTGCGTCTCCTGCCAGCTCTGCGAATTCATCTGCCCCGCCCGCGCCATCACCATCACGCCCGGCGCCGTCAAGGAAGGCGACTGGGACAAGGTGGAAAAAGCCCCCAAGGAATTCGAGATCGACATGCTCCGCTGCATCTACTGCGGCATGTGCGAGGAAGCCTGCCCGGAACAAGCCATCTTCATGAGCCAGGACTACCTGCTCACCCCTACGGACCGGACGCAGTCCATCCACAACAAGGCCAGGCTTTACGAACTGGGCGGCACCCGCAAGGGGCTGGTCAACAAGTGGAACCAATACAAATAACACACCCCGAACTCTTCACTCCACATTCTGCACGTTATGAACATTTTTGCCAGTGACATACTCTTCTACGTCTTCGGGGCCCTGGCCGTGATCCTGTCCCTAATGGTCGTCTTCATGCGCAACCCCGTTTCCTCCGCCATGATGATGGCCCTCTCCTTCGGGGCGACGGCCGCCGTCATGATCGGTCTGGGCGCCCACTTCCTGGGCATTCTGCAAATCCTCGTGTACGCCGGGGCTATCATGGTTCTCTTCGCGTTCATCATCATGCTGCTGAACGTAAAGCTGGAAACCTCCCCCTTCCGGCGGCCCGTTTCCGTCGCCGTGGGCGTCATCATCGCAGGGCTGTTCCTCGGCCAGCTCATCGGCATCATCTACTCCCTGCCCGGCGCGAAGGATTGCGGCCGCTGTCCGATGGCCAGCGCGGAACAGGCCTGGAACGACTTGAAGATCGGACAAAACGAGGCTAACGAAGCTACGGAATGCAACGCTGGCGTGGCCTGCGGATTGCGCGCCTCGACTTCCGCTTTTACAAATGCTGAAATCGACCGCCTGATCAACAACGGCCAGCAACAAGGAAACGTGGAATCCGCCCAGGCTCCGGGAGCAGCCGCATCCGGCAAGCACGGCGTCAACGGCCTTCCTCTCGACAAAATCGCCATCTGCGGACAGAAGCAAAGGAACTATGCCTTTTCCGGAAACTCCATTGACTGTTTATTGTTGAGTTCATCTATCCAGGCCCCCCGGATCACCCTTCCTCCGCTTTCCCCCAAATGTTCCGCGCATCTTTATCCGGAAGGCACCACCATCCGGGCGGAGATCAACAACGGGGAATTCCCGGATACCGCCCTGCTGGGCCGCACCCTGTTTGACAAGTACAACCGCACGCTGGTCATCGCAGGGCTGGCCCTGCTGGTGGCCTCCATCGGGGTCGTGGTCCTGAGCCGCCGCCCCTCCGGCAAATAACGAACATCTCAACACAGCCAATCATCATGATACCTCTTACGCATTATCTGATCCTCTCCGGCATTCTGTTTGCCATCGGCCTGGTGGGGGTGATCGTCCGGCGCGACATCATCGTCATTTTCATGTGCCTGGAAATGATGCTCAGCGCGGCCAACCTTTCCCTGGTGGCCTTCTCCCGGGCCCAGGGCTCCATGGGACTGCCCAACTATGACGGCCAGTCCCTGTCCATCTTCGTCCTGACCATCGCCGCGGCGGAAGTGGCCATCGGCCTGGCCCTGATCGTTTCCCTGTACCGCGCGCGGCGCACGGCCAGCACCCAGGACCTTCATACGCTGAAAGACTAAGAGCAACCCGAACCTCACACGAACATGTTAGACATCGACATCCAATATACCTGGCTCCTGCTCTTTCTGCCCCTGGTCGTGGCGGCTTTCAACTGGTTTTTCCTGACAAAGCGCGCGAACGTGGCGGCCCTCACCTCCACCTTCTCCTGCCTGGTCACCTTCGTTCTTTCCCTGGCCCTGCTGGACAAGACCGGAACGGATGCCTTCACCTGGCTTTCCATTTCCAGCGTCTTCTCCATTGACCTCGGCTTTGTGCTGGACCCCCTCTCCACGCGCATGATGCTGGTGGTCACGGGCATCGGCCTGCTGGTGCATATCTTCTCCCTCGGATACATGGCGGACGACAAGGCCAAGGCCCGCTACTTCGCCTGCCTGAGTCTGTTCATGTTCTCCATGACGGGCATCGTCCTGGCCAGCAACATCGCCATGACCTTCATCTTCTGGGAGCTGGTGGGCCTTTCCTCCTACCTGCTCATCGGCCACTGGTACACCAGGTCCGCCGCCGCGGACGCCGCCAAGAAGGCCTTCATCTGCAACCGCGTGGGGGACTTCGGCTTCCTGATCGGCATCCTGACCCTCTGGGCGCTGACCAATACGCTCAATTTCAGCCTGATGGAAATGCCCGCCGGCATCAGTGAAACCCTGCTGAACATCACGGTGCTGTGCCTGTTCTGCGGCGCGGTGGGCAAGTCCGCCCAGTTCCCGCTGCACGTGTGGCTGCCGGACGCCATGGAAGGCCCCACCCCCGTTTCCGCCCTGATCCATGCCGCCACAATGGTCGCCGCCGGGGTGTACATGATGGTGCGCGTCCAGCTCTCCATCGGCGTGGAAGCGTTCCCCTCCCTCTCCTGCGACGTGATCGCCATCATCGGCGCTATCACGGCCATCATCGCCGCCTTCATGGCAACCCAGCAAAACGACATCAAGCGCGTGCTGGCCTATTCCACCCTGTCCCAGCTCGGGTACATGGTCATGGCCCTGGGCCTGCTGGCCGGGGAAGCGGCCATGTTCCACCTGTTCACCCACGCCTGGTTCAAGGCGCTGCTCTTCCTCGGCGCGGGCGCCATCATCTTCGCCTGCCACCATGAGCAGGACATCTGGAAGATGGGCGGCATCATGAAGCGCATGAAGCTGACCTCCCTGACCTTCATCATCGGCACCATGGCCCTGATCGCCATTCCGTTCACGTCCGGCTTCTTCTCCAAGGAAGCCATCCTGGAAGCCGCCTTGCACAAAAACCCGGTGTTCTTCTGGATCGGCGGCGGCGTGGCCCTGCTGACCACCTTCTACATGATGAGAGTCATCTTCGTGGTCTTCTTCGGCAGGGAACGCAGCCACAGCGCGGAACATGCGCGGGAAGTGGGCGGCGTCATGCTCATTCCCCTGCTGATCCTGGCCGTGCTCGCTGTCATCTCCGGCTACGGCTTCATCGCGGACAGGCTGGTTCCCTTCAACGGTTTTGCAGTAGCGGACTTCCACATGGAAATGCCCTTCTACGTATCCATGGGCGCCCTCGTCCTGGGCATTCTGCTGGCTGCCGTCTTTTATGCGGGCTCTCCGGCTTCCGACAAGCTCTCCGGCAACGCCGTCTCCCGCGCCCTCGCCAACCGGCTCTACATCGACTGGTTCTACGACAAGGTGCTCGTTAAAGGCGTGCAGGGCATTCTGGCCTCCATCATCGACTTCATCGACCAGTTCATCATTTCCGGCCTCATCGTGGGCGGCCTGGCCCGGCTGACCGCCGCCGTCGGCTCCCTGCTCCGCCGCCTGCAGTCCGGCAACATGGCCGCCTACACGGTTCTGTTCGGAGTCGGCCTGCTTCTGGTCATTTACTTCACCGTCTTCTATTCCTGCTAACCTCCCAACCAATCACACACCATGCTTATCTGGCTTGTTCTCATTCCTCTGATTGCCTCAGCCCTCATCGGTCTGTGCAAGGCGCCCGCGCGCCCGACGGCCCTGCTCAGCGCAACGCTGACGCTGGCCCTGGGCATCTGGGCCCTGGTTAGCTTTGACGACTGCGCTTCCTGCTGGTCCCGCTTCCAGGGGCTGGATCTTCAACTGACCCTGGCCCCCGCCATGGCCAAGGTGATGCTGCTGCTGACCATCCTGGTCACCTTCGCCACGGTTCTGGGCACCAATCCTCCCAAGGGAGGGGAAGCTTCCTGGTACAACTCCGCCCTGCTGATCTCCGCGGGCGCCACCGGCGCTTTCCTGTCCAACAACATTATTTCCTTCTTCGCCTTCCATGAACTGGCGCTGATCCCCACCTTCGTGATGATCGGCCTGTACGGCAGGGGGGACAAGCGCACCACCGCCTGGCGCGCCACCCTGTACCTGGGGCTGGCCTCCATGGTGCTGCTCGCGGCCCTGCTGATGATCGGAACGCAGGCCGGGTTCACCTTCTCCGGCCTCCAGGACTTCATCCAGAACGGACAGCCCCTGGAAAATGCGGAACTGATCGGCGCCCTGCTGATCGCCGGATTCGGCACCCTGATCTCCCTGTTCCCGTTCCATTCCTGGGCGGCACCCGCCTATGCCTCCGCCCCCGCCCCGGTGGCGATGATGCACGCGGGCGTTCTGAAAAAATTCGGCCTGTACGGCCTGTTCATGTTCCAGCCCCTGATGGAAGCGGGCTTCCTGCCCTGGACGAATATCCTGCTCGTCCTGCTGGTGTGCAACGTGATCTGGGTGGGCTACGTGACGGTGAACCAGAAGCGGCTGGACCTGCTGCTGGGCAACTCCTCCGTGATGCACATGGGCTACATCTTCCTGGCCTTCGCCGCCCTGATCGTATCAGGTTCCGCGGAAGCCAACCCCTGGGCCGTGAAAGGAGCGGCCCTGCTGATGCTGGCCCACGGCCTTTCCATCGCCCTGCTCTTCATGCTCTGCGGCCAGATTGAAAAGCAGACCGGCACGCTGGAAATCAATTCCCTGGGCGGCCTGGGAACCAGGCTGCCGCGCATGGCCTTCGTCTTCGGCCTGGCAGGCATGGCCTCCATCGGCCTCCCCGGCCTGGCGAACTTTCCGGGCGAGTTCATGGTCTTCTTCTCCGGTTTCTCCGGGTTCGAGAACGGCTTCGGCCCCGTGCAGTTCGCCACGATCCTCTGCCTGTGGGGCCTGGTCATCGGCGCCGTGTACATGCTGAGGGCCTACCGCAACATCTTCCAGGGCGACCTGTCCAAGGCCGCCGCCTACGCGACGGAACTGCTGCCCGCCGAACGCGCGGCCAATTACTTCCTGGTCATCACCCTGGTCGTCTTCGGCTTCCTGCCGGACCTGGTTCTCCAATTCTTCTCCTGATCATCCCCTGAATACAATCCAAGCTTAACCTGATCTTCTTTTACCCATGCAAGCGTACATTCCGGAATTCATCCTAGCCGGCCTGGCGATGATCCTGCTCCTGGCTGAAACCTTCTTCAAGAAGGCTCCCAAATTCGTCTTCGGCCTGATCGGGGCGGCGGGCGCCCTGGCGATGCTTCCCTTCTACATGGAAAGCCTCTACGCCAATACCTACATCATCCTGGCCCTGGTCGCCACGGCGATAACCCTGCTTCTTTCCGTGGACTTCCGCGCTGTCATCAACCTGTCTTCCAACGACTCCAAGACGCAGGACGGCACCGGGGAATTCTATATCCTGCCCCTGCTCGCCTGCGTGGGGATCACCTCCCTGTGCAAGGCCGCCAACCTGGTGGAACTCTTCGTTTCCCTGGAAGTGCTCACGCTGAGCTCCTTCATCATGGTGGGCTATTTCCGCCGGAACCTCGGCTCCACGGAAGCGGGCATCAAGTACCTGATTCTGGGAGCCGTCAGCACGGGCTTCCTCGTCTTCGGCCTAGCATGGTACTTCGGCATGACTGGCACCTTTGAATACAACCACGCCATCGTCATGGCCGCCCTTTCCGGACAGACGGCACCGGGCATGTTCTTCGCCCTGGCCCTGCTCCTGCTCGGCACTGCCTTCAAGATCGGCGCCGTTCCCATGCAACTGTGGATTCCGGACGTGTACCAGGGCGCACCCACCCCGGTGACGGCCTTCCTCTCCGTAGCGTCCAAGGTGGCGGGCTTCGCCCTGCTGAGCATCATCCTGGCGCCCTTCGCCGGCATTCCCGCCGTCCAGTTCGTCATCGCCCTGATGGCCGCGACCACGCTGCTGGTGGGTAACCTGGGAGCCATTCCCCAGACCAACCTGAAACGCCTGATGGGGTATTCCTCCATCGCGCAGGCCGGCTTCATCCTGCCCCTCTTCATCGGCACGTTGAAGGGGCAGCTGGCGCCCAACGCGCCCTTCTACCTGGCGGTGTATCTGGTCATGACCTTCGGGGCCTTCTTCGCCCTCGCCATGATCCGCACCCAGCGCGGCAGCGAGGAAATCTCCGCCTTCCGCGGCCTGGGCAAAACCAATCCCCGCCTGGCCCTCGCCATCACGATCATGTTCGCCTCCCTGGCAGGCGTTCCGCTGACGGCCGGCTTCTTCGCCAAAATGATCTCCTTCGTCCACGTCATCAACACGGGCCTGTACCTGAACTGGATGCTGCCCATCATGATCATCTGCGCCGCCGCAGGTTTCTACTATTACTTCAAGGTTATCCGCTCCATGTACTGGGACAAGCCGGAAGAAGGCATGGAAGCCGTGCAGGTGCCCGTCATCTCCGGCGTGATGCTGGCGGCCTTCTCCGTCTTCATCGTGATCGGCGGCCTGATGCCCCTGTTCATCAACCCGATCCGTTAAAAAAACTTCCTTCCGTTCATCATCCTGTGAAGGCCGCTTCCGCATCCTGCGGGGCGGCCTTCCCTTTCTTCCTCCGCCGGGAACGCCGCAACCTTTTGAAATGGCTGGAAGGAATGGAGCGGAAACGAATGAAATGTTTGACGGCTTTCCAGTCATAAAATTTTCATTGCCGGAAAAACCCGCGTCTTCTCCATCTTCAGACGGCGCACCATGCCGGAAAAACCCTGAAAAAACGGAAAGACGTGAGAGATTGAATAAAACGAAAACGTAATTAGTCCGTACTAACCATGCACCGCGGAGCGCCCGAACGGACGTGCCCGGAGCAAACCGTCAACACCAATCATTCCCATGCGTCTTTTTTCCGCAACAGCCGTCGTCTGCGCCTCCCTGCTTGCCGCAGTATCATTCGTCCACGCCCAGTCTCCTGAAGTCCTGGCGAAGCGGCAGTGCCGCTCCGTGCATATCAGGCAGGACGGCCATCCGGCCCAGGCGGCCGCCCTGTACAACGAGGTGAAGGCCCGTACCTCCGTTCCCGGCACTTATTTCTGCGCCATGAACTTTGACGACGGCTACATTGGCTTCCAGGAACAGTCCAACGGCAGGAAAGTGATTATTTTTTCCATCTGGGACCCGGTTCCCCACGGAGACAACCCCAACAGCGTCCCGGAAAAAGAACGCACCAAGCTGCTGAAGCTGGGAGAAAACGCCAGGGCCGGACGCTTCGGCGGCGAGGGGACGGGCGGCCAGAGCTTTGTAGATTATCCCTGGGAAGTGGGGGAAAACATGCGCTTTCTCGTCTGCATCAAAAAAATGGGGGCGTTCAAGGAAATCAGCGGCTTTTATTTCAACAACAAGACCAACTCCTGGGACCTCATTTCCAAGTGGAAAACCCATTCCTCCAAGAAGGAACTTTCCTACTCCGTAGGGTTTGTGGAGGATTTCATGCGCAATTTTGAATCCGCCAAGAAAGCGCGCGGCGCGTTCTTCGGTCCCGGCTTTGCGTACAAGGACGGCAAATGGTTCCCCAGCACCGGCGTTACCTTTACGGGCGACCCCACCCCCTCCACCAACGTCATGGCGGAAATCCAGCCGAACGGTTCCGTCCTTCTCCAGACGGGCGGAGAAACGGTGATGACGGATTTCAAACTGTTTGAAAGCCGTCCCCTGCCGCAGGATATAAAACTTGCACCGCCCGGTGAAGACGTCACCCGGCTCGTGCAGGAGCACACAAAATAATTATGTCCCTTACCGGCTGGCTTACCATGATTTTTTCCATCAGCGGCGTTCTGATCGCCGCTGTATGGGCTTATTATAAAGTGCTCTCCACTCCCCGGGAGACGGAACATCTGCTCAGTCCCACCCCTCCCCTGCCGGAAGACCCGGACCAGTAAACCAGCCAATACGGGAATCAAGAAACAGATCATTTCCAAATGCTCGGCGCTCCATGCGCGGAGATTCGCAAAAGAGGGCTTTTCACATATGTGAGACGCCCTCTTCTTCTAACGGGAAAAAAGGCAGCTTTACCCGTCTGAAGGAGGCAGGATGAAGCCCAGGCGATCAATGCCGTATCTGGCGCATTCCTGCCACAGGGATTTTTCCAGGGCTTCCGCGGTATGGCGGCGCTCTTCCTCGGACATGTTTTCAAAGTATTCCGGCCCCAGGTGTTCGCTGATGGCCTTGTCCGCCATGCGCGTCACCAGGTCTGCCCAGAAAATGTTGTCCCGGTATTCGTCCAGGCAGTCCTGGTAAAAGGCGTTTTCCTCATATTCCCGAGTGAAGGCATAGGCACCCAGATCCTCCGCGTAAGCAATGCAGCCTTTCAGCCTGGGTGTTTCCGACAAGTTCTCCATCAGGCGGGAGATGAGCTTTCCCCACGCCACCAGGCTTCCCTCCGCACCATCCTGCTGGTTGGCGGCGGCTACGGCGGCGGCGGTAGAAAGCATTTCCGCCAGATGCCGCGCCTCTTCGTCGGATAATTTCAGAGTCACCGGCATGGGGTCAAATCAGTCCGAGTTTCATTTTCCCTTCCTCGCTCACCATTTCCTGGTTCCAGGGGGGATCCCAGACCATGTCCACATCCGCGGCTTCCACGCCTTCCAGGGCTTCAATGCGGTCCTTGGCCTCCATCACCAGATGGGGGCCCATGCCGCAGCCGGGGGCAGTGAGGGTCATTTTCACGGCCACGTGATGCAGGCCGTTTTCCAATTCCGTCACGGTTACATCGTAAATCAGGCCCAGGTCCACAATGTCCACGGGGATTTCCGGGTCGTAAATGCATTTGAGCGTGTCCCAGACGCGTTCCTCAAGCGTGGCGTTCTCGTCCAGACCGGTCGTTTCCGGGGAATTTTCCACGGGCTCGGCGCCCAGCGCGTCCGCGTCTTCCCTGGAAATGCGGGCCAGGCCGTAGTCTGTAGCCACGGTATAGGTGCCTCCCAGAATCTGGGTGATGTACACGCGCTCCCCCTCCGGCAGGGTAAGCACATCCCCGCTGGGGATTTGCACCGCCGTCACTTCTCTTTTGAGTTCTACTACCTGGTTCAACATAAATCCTTGCGTTTAAAAGGCCGTCCGGCTGCGGACACGCTCCGCGCTCCGCGGAAAACAGCGGCAGGACGGCTCTGGGCCGCCCGGCAGCGCCTGTGCACGGAGAGCATACGGCGTATTTGCACTACCGTCTAGGTCAAATACTGTTCTGCCCACGCCGGGAACATTCTTCATGACAGGAAAGCGCATGCCGCAATGTTTTGGAAAAGCCGCCGGAAGCGGAAAGCTTCGTACTTGCCTACACGTATGAAAAGGTGTAAAAGGTCCGGGCTGTCCAGACTGCCGTCAGTCCGGGACCGGTGACACACGCATATTCAACATCATATTCCATGTTAGATTTTTTACGCAAACATACAATCGTCATCATGGCGGCCATGGCCCTGGTGTTCGTGGGCCTCATGTTCATCGGTGGGGACGTAAGCGGCGGTTCCCTGTCCGGCATGTTCAAGCAGACTTTCGTAACCGTGGACGGGAAGTCCTACGGAGAGAAGGATTACGTCAATATGGGCCACACGGGCCTCAGCATGGCCTATTCCTTTTCCTCCAGCTTCGGCCCCCTGGTTCAGAACAACTTTGCCACGGAACAGGATTTGCGGAATATCTGCTACCTGCTGAAGACCAGTGATCCCAATGCCGCCTTTCTGGCCTACCGCGGCATCATCCGCCGGGAGGCGGAACGCCTGGGCCTCACCCCCAGCAATGCGGAGATTGACGAGGCCATCTGCAACATCCCGGAATTTCTGAATGACAAGGGCGTGTTCGACCCCAAGAAGTATGACGATTTCATTTCCATGCGCGGCAATCAGGGCAAGAAGCTCCAGGAAGAAATCCTGCGCGGCCTGATGGGGGACACCATGAGCCTGGTGCGCATTCAGGACGTCGTGGCCGGCGGCATTGCCGTGGAATCCAATTTTGCCCAGGCCGTGGCGGAATCCGAAAACCAGCAGATCACGGTAAACACCGCCTTCCTGGAAAAGAACGCCTTCCGCCCCAAGACGGATCCCGGTGAAGAGGAAATCAAGACATTCTGGGACAAGCACAAGGAGAATTACAAGAATGAGGAAGCCCGCTTCTTCACCGTATACACCTTCACGCCGGAAGGAGACGCCAAGGCTCCCAAGCCCGGCGACATTTCCAACGCCACCATGGAAACCATGAACCTGGTGGAAAACGACATATGGGAACCCCTGAACGCCACCAACGGAAGAAACATGGACCAAGTCATCGGAGAAGCCCTGTCCAAGACTCCCAACGTGTGCAAGATGGAGAAAAAAACCTATGCGGCCGTTACCCGCAAGAACGCTCCGGAAGAAATCAACCGTCCCATCAACCAGTCCGCTTCCGATGGACGAAGCGCCACTCTTCTGGATGTGGTCTTTTCCCTGACCGGCGCAGCGCCCCTGCATGCGGATGCAGATGCCAAGGCCATTGAAGAAGCGCGCTCCAAGGCCGGAGCCGAACAGATCAGCACCATGCAGGTTCTGGAAGACGGACAGGTGGTTCTGGTGAAGCTGGAAGGCATTACCCCCGTGAAAGCCCTGCCTTACGAACTGGCGCGCAACAGCGCGCGGGCGGACCTGCTGGACACCATTACCGAGGAATCCCTGAACAAGGCAGCCTCCGAACTCAGGGCGGAACTGGACAAGGCCCCGGACGCCATTGAACAATTCAATGCCATTGCCTCCAAGGCAGGGGCGAAAACCGCCATTTACGGCCCATTCATCAATCCGAATATCCTCCTCAACAACATCTACAGCCAGAACGCGAAGAGCCCGGAAGAATTCCAGGCCATCATGGACAAGGCCATGAGCTCCCGCCTGGCTCCCCCCAAGGAACTCCCCGTTCCTCTGGAAGTTTTCGGAGCCAGCGCCCTCGTCAATCCCGGGAAAATGGCCCAGCCCATCGATACTGGAGACGGAATCCTCCTGGTCCAGCTGGTCAAGCGAGAACTGGAAGATACGCCTGAATTCCAGATTAAGGCCACGCAGCAATATGCTCCCGTCCTTTCAACCCAAGCCAGGGCCATGCTGATGATGGACTGGCTGAAAGCCTGCATTGCCAAGTACAAGGTGGAAATAGCCCCCATTGCCAATCAGCAGCGCTAACCTTCCCGGTCATGACTGCCGCCGTTTCGCATTCAGCCTCGGCCTGCGCGCGGCGCATGGCATCCCGGCACCGTTTTCATGATGGCCCTCTTCCAGGGGCCATCATTTTTATTGCCCTTTCCGGCACTTTCTGACAACCACCCCTTTCCCCCATGAACGCCCTTCCCTCCCAGTCCAGGTTCATCATCGGCACGGAAGCCTGCGAACGTTTCAGCTTCTACGGCATGAAATCCATCCTCATGCTGTACATGACGGGCCACCTACTGATGAGTGAAAACTGGGCCACCGCCACCCTCCACGTCTTCGCGGGAATGGTCTATCTGCTCCCCTTGGCGGGCGCATGGCTGGCGGACAAGGTATGGGGCCGATACAAGACCATTCTTTACATTTCCCTGCTTTACTGCGTAGGGCACGGCGTCCTGGCCACGGCGGACCTCTTCCACACCATTGAAGCGCGCCGTTACATCTTGATGGCGGGCCTGTTCATCATTGCGCTGGGCGCGGGAGGCATCAAGCCCTGCGTCTCCGCCTTCATGGGGGACCAGATTCCGAACAAATCCCCGCAGCTGATGACCAAGGCCTTTAATGCCTTTTACTGGGCCATCAACCTGGGCTCCTTCTTCTCCTTCCTGGTTATTCCGGCCATGGAACAGCATTACGGATACAGCTGGGCGTTTGCCGTTCCGGGCATTTTCATGGGCATTGCCACCTTCGTCTTCTGGCTGGGCCGCAAGAAGTACCACAGAACGCCGCCTGAACGCAACAACGGCCGCGCCGGCTTCTGGAAAGTGCTCTTCATCGTCCTGTTCCACGGGGGCTGGAAGAATGCCGAACAACGGTGCGGTCCAGCCTCCGTGGAGGATGCCCGGCATATCCTGAAAATCCTCTCCATCTTTGTCTTCATCATTCCCTTCTGGTCCATCTTTGAACAGACGGCCTCCTCCTGGGTGGCCCAGGGCAGCAGGATGATCCCCCTTTCCATCCCGCTCCCGGGCGGCGGAGACTGGTTTATCGGGCCGGCTCAAATCCAGGCGGCCAATCCCATTTTCGTGATGGTGTTCATTCCACTGATCACCGTATTTGTCTATCCGAAGGTGGTGACGCTGGCGCGGCCCCTGGTGCGTCTCGGAACGGGGCTGGCCTTGAGCTCCGTGACGTTCCTGATTGTCGCTTTCCTGCAATACAGGCTGGAGGGAGGCGCCTCCATGTCCATCGCGTGGCAGTTGATCCCCTACTGCGTGCTCACCATTTCCGAGATCCTGCTCAGCACCACCGGCCTCGAATTCGCCTACACGCAGGCTCCGCTGCATTTGAAAAGCGTCATCACCAGCTTCTGGAACCTCACCATCTTTGCAGGCAACATGCTGGTGGCCGCCATCACCTTCTTCCTGTCCAACGGAGAATCCGCCAACGCCATTTCCACGGACCGCTTCATCCTGTACGCCATACTGGCCGCCGTGGTGGCGGTGGCCTACTCCTTCCGGGCCCGCAGGTACGGGAAAACGGAATAGAGGGAAGCATCCCGCCGCGCGGGAAATGACGGGGTTTTCCCGGCTCCGGGGAACAGCGGACGCAATAATATCTTGAAAAAGACAGCCGGACTGTGCGAAATCAGGACACGGCCCGCCCATCCTGTCAGCGGGCATACTTTCGGGAAAGTATTGGAAATACAAATTACAGAAAAGATATGAGGCGAGCGGGCATTTGCCTCTGTTCCCCGCCTTACCGGAAAAACCGCTTCTGAAACAACCTGATCGGCAGCGCATTTCCAGTCCGGCACAAGACGATATATCTTTGCTTCATGGTTAATACTTCATTTAAATCGGCCTCGGTCTTGTAAACAACCGGTACGTTCCGCACCGGTTGTCCCCTTTTTGTTTGCTCCCGGATGATCCCTTCCGGGAGGAAGTTCCGTATTATAGGAATTTCAACGTTAATCTACCTGCCACGATGACGGCACCATTGTGCCCTCATGGCATACAACATGCATTAAATTAATGAGTAACAAAAATAAAACAATTCACGAATTCGATTTTAACTTCATCTGCGATTATTTTTCCCGCCTGGAACGGCAGGGCCCCGGCAGCCCGGAGGCCACCCTCAAGGCCCTCAGCTTCATTGACAATCTGACCGGACAATCCCGCATCGCCGACCTCGGCTGCGGCACGGGCGGACAGACCAGGATGCTGGCCGCACATGTTCAGGGAAGCGTTACGGGGCTTGACCTGTTCCCGGATTTCATCCGCATCTTCAACCGCCAGGCAACGCAGTCAGGCTTGCAGGACAGGGTAGAAGGCATCGTCGGTTCCATGGACAAGCTGCCCTTTGCAGAAGAAGAACTGGACCTGATCTGGTCGGAAGGGGCCATTTACAACATCGGCTTTGAACGGGGGCTGAACGAATGGCGCAAGTTCCTGAAACCGGGAGGCTACCTGGCCGTTTCCGAAAGCTCGTGGTTTACCGCGGAACGTCCGGAAGAGATTCACCGCTTCTGGATGGACATGTATCCGGAGATAGACACCATACCCAATAAGATAGCCCAGATACAGAGGGCCGGGTACGTGCCTGTCGCTTCCTTCATTCTGCCGGAAAGCTGCTGGACGGAGCATTATTACGCCCCGCAGCTTCCCGTGCAGGAGGCCTTCCTCCATCAATATCCCGGAAATGAAGCCGCCGCGGAATTAGTCGCATCCCTGCGCCATGAAGAGGAATTGTACCGCAGGTACAAGGAATTCTACGGCTACGTGTTTTACATCGCAAAAAAGACGGGACAATGATTGATTTAACAATTTACGGCTGGAATGACAAATTAGGCCGGCTCAAACGGGAATCAGCGTACAGCGCCCTGCCCCATGGCCGCATCGCCATCGTGCACAGAACGTGTTATGAGATCGTCTCTGAAAACGGAGTGTTCCAGTGCGAATTAAGGGGAAACATGATGTATGAACAATCAGCCTTTGAACTGCCCTGCACGGGCGACTGGGTGATTTTCCAGCCCTTTGATGAAACGAAAGGGATCATCGTCGATGTACTGCCCCATGAACGGACCCTGTACCGCAGGAAAAGCGGAACGGTTTCCGACAGGCAGGCGATCGCCTCTTACGTGGACAAGGCATTCATTGTCCAGAGCCTGGATGATAATTTCAATATCCGCAGGGCCGAGCGTTTCATGGTCCAGATATTGGAAGAAGGGATCAAACCCGTACTGGTGCTGAACAAGGCCGATCTAGGGTTTGACAGGCAAGGCATTGAAGAGCAGGTCACACACCTGGAGCGCCGGATGCCTGTATTTTTTACAAGCATTCATGACCCCCGGACGATTCTCCGGCTCCGGGAGTCCATCCCGCAAGGTGAAACGGTGGTGTTTGTCGGTTCTTCAGGCGTCGGGAAAAGTTCCCTGGTGAATGCGCTGTGCGGAAAACCGCTCCTGTCCACCTCCCATATAAGCTCCTCCACGGGTAAAGGACGGCACACGTCCACCCGCCGGGAAATGGTGTTAATGGAAGGCTCAGGCGTTTTAATAGACACTCCGGGCGTCCGAGAATTCGGCCTGGCGGTCGGCCAGCCCGGTTCTCTTGCAGAAGCGCTGGATATTTCCGACTTCGCGGCGGCATGCCGTTTCAAGGATTGCGGGCATATTCATGAACCCGGCTGCGCCGTCCTGGAAGCGGTGAACACCGGAATGCTGGACCGCGAGGTTTATGAAAGCTACCTGAAGCTCCGGCGGGAAGCGGAATACTTTTCCGCTTCGGAACATGAAAAGCGCAACAAGGGAAAATCCCTTTCCAGGCTCGTAGAGGAAGTGAAGAAGCGGAATTCCAAATTCTAACCTGCGTTGAAACGGTGCGGGCATTCCTGAAACGGGAATGCCCGCACTCTTGTTTTGCCCGCTATAACGGCCTATTCCGTATTCCAGTTAAACCGTGACCGCGCTCCTATCCCCTGATGTCAATGTCCAGATGGGCGAGCAGCCCTTCCAGCCCATGCCGGGAAAAGACCGCCTTTTTCAGCTTGCACATGGCGGGATTGATCGAAAAGTTGAAAGAGGTTGAAAAATCGGCTTTCTCCAAATTGGCCCCGACGAAAGAAGCCCGTTCCAGGTCACAGCGGTCAAAAACGGATTCCGCCATGTCCGCGTCATTAAAGTACCCCTCATACATCTTGCAGCCGCGGAAAACGGTTTTCCGCAACCTGGCCTCTACAAAGCTGGCATAATCAAGATGCGAGTTTTCAAAGACCAGGCCGTCCGAAAACCTGTCTATGTCCGTGAAGTCCGCGCCAGTCATTTTGCAGTCGGCAAAGGTAACATCCCGGAAGGCTTCCTTGAAGCTGGCCAACGTGAAATTGCACGCCCTGAACTCGCACTTCTCAAAATCGGTATTCCGGATGACCAGCTTTGAAAAATCACACGCGATGAATACGCAATCATAGTATTCATCATCCAGTTCCATTTCATGGAAATCCACTTTCTCAAAGGTCTCGTCTTCAGTCATATCATGTTGATGGGAATTGCCGCACCGTGCTTGTTTCAATGGCCCGGAATCACCGTTTCCCGGGAAACAAAACACAAGAGAAAAATTTTCTTCCCTGCCTTTTAGCATGAAAGTCCACTGCCTGCAAGTCGTCCCGCACATGCACACAGGCCCGTCTGATACCTTGCGGAAAAACATTCCAGATGCTCCCTGCCGCCTCCAAAACAGCGTTGCCCCTGTCCATCCGTTATCCACCTGATCCCATCCGTGTAGTTCCAAACGAGCCTTCCAGGCAGCCATAGCACCCCGGATACTGAGCGCCACGTTCTTTTCCAACATGGTTTAGGTGCCTTTTAAAAACCGAACGCTTCCTCTCCCCAAACAATCCTTTCCGGAATTTTCCTCCAGCCGTATATCTTCATTCACCAGCTTCATAAATCCCGGTAATAAACATGACACAGAACAAATTTATCACTGAGGCTACACCGGCCTCTCGCGAAAGAGGCGTCACATGCACCGTTCCCAATACCTATCAGGAAGAAATTCCAGGACAGGTCCGTCCTTCGTGCGGCTTTTATGCGGGGGCCTGCGTGCTCAATTGCCTCAATGGGAGTTCCGAATATACAGACAAACCCTTTCCACGCAGGTAAAAAAATATTCTCTAGGAGACGGTTCAAGGGAAAAAACTAACCATCAAAGGAGAAGTTTTCCAGCCTGGAGACTTTGCCCATTTCATCAATGAGATAGAACAGGAAAGCTGCTCATCCTCCTGCAAACTCTTCCATGAACAAACCATCCGGGACACAATCAATCAGGGAGGGTACGTCCTTGTTCCGGTCCAGGTTAACAATGAAAAGGAACATTATGGTTTCCCCGGACCGGAGTCCGGAATACGGATGATCCGCATGCACATTGGTGCGTTATTGCAGGATATGTAACAGAGGAAAAATCCCTACTGCTCTCCAAGCACTGGGGGGGAACTGTTTATTTGATATAAACGCCCTCAGAGACAGCAATCAAGAATACTATCCTACCCAGCAACCAATGGAATCTCAGAACAGCGCGCCTCCCAAGTGCAGTTTCTTCAGAACATGATCATCACTATGCTGCCCCACAAGCTCCATCGGGACGAAGAGGCTGCGCCTGCTGAGCAACGAGGTATTTCTACCGTTTTCCCGTGATAAAAGGCAGCGGATCAGGAAACTGCGGAAACAGTTATACCGGAACGAAGGTCAGGAGATACGGCAATCGTTGAGCAATTCGTCCATGTAAAAGGTCATCTCCGCCAGGGCCTCACGGTATTCTGTCTGGGGGAGGAGCCACAGGATTTCACGGGCCGCCTCGTTTTTCTCCAGGGCCACCTGAATCGCCTTGTCCAGGGATTCCGCAAAGACGGGGTTGTCATGGAATTCGGAATAATCCACCGCCTCCCGGTTTTCAATGGCATCGCGCAGGGTGGCTTCCACGTTCCTGTCTCCGCATTCCAGCAGATTGAAAATGGGGAGGGTGAGCTTGCCTTTTCCGGCGTCCGTATGAAGGGTCTTGCCGGCATCATCTTCATCACCCACCATGTCCAGGCAGTCGTCATAAATCTGGTACGCCACGCCCAGAAGATCCCCAAGCTGGTAAAGGGATTCCTCCACTTCCGGAGAGACGCCGGAGATCCAGCCCGCACCGCCCGTAGCGGCGGAGAAGAGGGAGGCGGTCTTCTTGCGGATGATTTCAAAGTATTCCTCGCGCGTCATGCTCAGGTCGTACAACCGGCTTGACTGCGCCACTTCCCCCTGGCAGACGTTCCTGACAGTCTGCGCAAGTTTGCGGCAGAATTCCGTGCTGCCGAATTCCGTGCCCAGCACCATGGCGTGGGAGAAGAGAACATCTCCCAGCAGCACTGCCAGACTATTACCCCACAGGGCGTTTGCCGTGGCTTCATCCCGGCGCTTGTCAGCCTCGTCGATCACGTCGTCATGCACCAGGGAGGCCAGATGCACCATTTCCAGCAGCGCGCCCAGGCGGATGTGCTCCGGCTTGATTCCTCCCGTGGCACCGCCCACCAGCAAAGTCAGCGCGGGCCGAAGCATCTTGCCCTTTGACTGGCAGACGGTTTCCATGTAGTCAGTAACTTCGGGATCAAAACATGCTGCCTGAGCTTCCACAAATTCGGAGACCTGCTTCAACTCCGGCTTGATCAACTGGAGATAATGCTTCTGGGATCGTAATTTCGAAAAGAACGGAATGGACATGATATGGGAACGAGGAAAGCGCTGTCAGCGCTGGGGAATTGTTGCATATTTGGAGTTCTCTAGCAACGTATTTCACGGAATATCCTTGCATGAACAGACAGGATTTTTCCGAAACGCCGTCACGGAAACCCTGAAAACCGATGAACGATAAGGCTCATTTTGACCTTGAGCACGGGCATTTTCCTTTTACACTACCTTGTCATGAGAGTCTTGGTCTATGATTGCAGCGCAGGCATCAGCGGAGACATGAATCTGGCCGCCCTGATCGACTTGGGCGCGGACCGGGATATTCTGAAACGGGAATTGTCCAGATTGAACGTTCACGGGGAATGGAAATTGGAATGCCGGCGCGCCGGACAGGCGGGCATTTACGGCACGCGGGTTGACGTGCTTGCCCAGGAACACGGCCATTCCGGCCACAGCCACGAACACCATCACCGCACGATGGCGGATATCAGGCGCATCATCACGGAAAGCGGACTTCCGGCTGCCGTACAGAAGACGGCTCTCTCCATTTTTTCCCTGCTGGCGGAGGCGGAGGCCCGCGTGCACGGCACCACGCCGGACCAGGTGCATTTCCATGAAGTGGGCGCTGTGGATTCCATCATCGACATCGTGGGCGCGGCCATCTGCCTGGACCTGCTCCGTGCGGATGCCGTTTTTACCGGTCCCGTGGAGCTGGGCGGTGGCCGTGTCACCTGCCAGCACGGTTTGATGCCCGTTCCGGCGCCCGCTACCGCGCAGCTCGCGCGCCACTTCCAGTCTACCCTGAACGGCACGCCGCATGAGGCGACCACGCCTACCGGAGCCGCTTACATCGCCGCCGTGGCACAGCCCGCGCCTTCTCCGCTTTCCGGCCGCATTGCTGCCGCCGGCTACGGAATCGGCCACAGGGAAGGCCTGCCCCTCCCTAACATTCTCCGGGTAATGCTGGTGGAAACGGAGGAACAGGATACGGCCACGGAACGCCTGACGGAGCTGTGCGCCAATATAGACGACATGACGCCGGAGCAGACCGCCTACCTGGCGGAAAAGCTGATGGAAGCCGGCGCACTGGACGCATGGCAGGAGTCCATCTGCATGAAGAAGGGACGCCTGGCATTCAAGATATGCGCGTTGTGCCTGCCCGAACATGCGGACCGGGTCAGAAACGCCTTTTTCCGGAACAGCAGTACGCCGGGCATCCGCCAGTATGACGCGTGCCGCCACATCCTGCGCCGGGAATGCTCCGCCGTACAGACCCGCCACGGCACGGTAGGCGTGAAAACCTCCTTCATGAACGGGCGCCCCCACCACCGGAAAGCAGAGTTCGAGGACTGCAAGGCCCTGGCGGAAGCGACCGGCCTGCCTCTGGAAGAATGCCAGATGATGGGACTTTTCCCCCACGACGATCGTGACGACCATGACGAGTCCCTCAAAGATTCCGTTTGAACGGCTGCGCTCTGTCCTGCTTCCCTTGGAGCGCATCGCCATCGCCCTGTCCGGAGGGCTGGACAGCAGCGTGCTGCTGGCCGCTTCAGCCGATATTCTGGGAGCGGACCGCTGTCTGGCCCTGACGGCGGAAACGCCCTATGTCATGCAGGAGGAACTCCGGGACAGCACCGCCCTGTGCCTCCGCCTGGGCGTCAGGCAGGAAAGACTGGCCTTTCCCATTCTTCCGGAGATTGCGGACAATCCCCCCCTGCGCTGCTACCTATGCAAGCGCGCCCTGTTTACCTCCCTGACCGAACGGGCCGCAGAGCTCCGTTTTCCCCGGATGGCGGACGGGTCCAACATGGACGATCTGGGCGACTACCGGCCGGGGCGCAAGGCCCTTGAGGAACTCGGCGTCGTCAGCCCCTTTCTGGAAGCGAAAATGGGAAAGGCGGACATACGCCTTCTGGCGCGCTCCCTGAATCTGCCGGAAAGCATCAGTGAAAAACCGGCCTATGCGTGCCTGCTGACGCGCCTGGAACACGGCCGTCCCGTTACGGAAAGCCTGCTGCGGCGCGTGGATGAGGCGGAAACCTTCCTGCGTTCACTGGGGCTGAAAGGCTGCCGCGTCCGGATGCATGGAGAAGATCTGGCCCGCATTGAGCTTCCCGGCCCGGAGCTCGTCCTGTTCCGCCGGGACGGCCTGTCGGAAGCCGTCGTGAGCCGTCTCCGCGAACTGGGTTTCCGACATATCACCCTGGACCTGGAAGGATATTCCCGGGGAAGCATGAACAAACCGTCATGAACAACATCACCGCCATCCTGCGCCAGCTTGAGGAAGGCCGCCTTTCCACGGAAGAGGCGGCGGAAAAAATCAGGGCCGCGGCATCCCCCGCTCTTTCCCACACGGACATCGACTACGACCGCCTGAAACGCACGGGATGTCCGGAGGTAATTTACGGGGCGGGCAAAACGCCCGTCCAGATTGAAGAAATAGCCCGAAACCTGCTGGCCGCGGGGCAGAACGTGCTGGCCACTCGCCTGAATGAAGACGCCCTGCTCCATCTTTCCGGGACCTTCCCGGAGGCGGACATGCATCCGGAGGCACACCTCATGCGCATCATCGCCTCTCCTGCGCCGCAGGCGGCTGGCTTTGTCGGCATCGTCAGCGCGGGCACGTCCGACCAGGCGGTGGCGGAAGAAGCCGCATTGACGGCGGAATTCCTGGGAAGCCGGGTATGCCGCTATCGGGACTGCGGCGTGGCGGGACTTCACCGCCTGGTGTCCCATCTGGATTCCATCCGGGAAGCCACCGTCCTAGTAGCCGTGGCGGGCATGGAGGGAGCGCTTCCCAGCGTGCTGGCTGGCCTGGTGAAGGTGCCCGTGATCGCGGTACCCACCAGCGTGGGGTACGGGGCCAACTTCCGCGGCGTGACCACGCTGCTGGCCATGATGAATTCCTGCGCCAACGGCGTTTCCGTGGTCAATATAGATAACGGCTTCGGTGCCGGATTCAATGCCCACCTTATCAACAGCCTCGCTTCCGGAATGCGGTGACCGGAAAAGCCGCCGCGTGTTCCATGACGGAACCGCCGGTATCTGTCATGGACAGGCATGCCCGATGGGCGTTAAATGAACGCACAGCATCCCCGCCACCAGATCATGACCTTATCCCCCTTTTTCCACGGCCTGGCCTGTTCCCTGCTTGCGCTGACGGTCCAGGCCCTGGCTTGGCAGCCCTCCGGAGAAACCGTGCCCGCCGCTCCACAGGAATTCCGCGCCGCATGGATTTCCACCGTCCACAACATCGACTGGCCCTCCCGTGCCGGCCTCTCCGGCGCAGCCCAGCGCTCGGAACTGCTAAATATCCTGAACACCTGCGCCCAGTTGAAACTGAATGCCGTGTTCCTCCAGGTGCGACCGAATGCGGACGCCCTGTACCGTTCCTCTCTGGAGCCCTGGAGTCAGTGGCTTTCCGGCCCCGGCGTCAACCCGGGCTACGATCCCCTGGCCTTCGCCATTCAGGAGGCCCACCGCCGCGGCATTGAACTGCACGCATGGTTCAACCCCTTCCGCGCCAAGGCGAACGTGAACCACGCCGTGGGCCGCAACCACATTTCCCTGACGCGGCCGGACCTGATGAAGCGCAACGGCTCCGTGCTGCTGATGAACCCCAGCGCCTCCGCTTCCCGCGACCACGCCATGAAAGTCATCCTGGACGTCGTGCGCCGCTACGACATCGACGGAGTCCATCTGGACGACTACTTCTACCCCTATCCCGCGCCGGGCAGAAGCTGGACCCCCGGCAGCTTCAGCGACGGCAAGTCGCCTTCCCAGCGGCGGGCCTATATTGACGACTTCGTGCATGACATGTACAAATCCGTCAAATCCTCCAAGCCGTGGGTGCGCGTGGGCATCAGCCCCTTCGGCATCTGGCGCCCGGGCGTGCCTGCCGGGATTGAAGCCGGAGTGGATGCCTACGAGCACCTGGCCTGCGACGCCCGCAAATGGCTTTCCAGGGGATGGGTGGATTATCTGGCCCCGCAGCTTTACTGGCGATGCAGTCCGGCCAAGCAGAGTTTTCCGGCCCTCATGCAGTGGTGGGCTGCCCAGAACACGCGGCGCCCGGTCTGGCCCGGCATCGCCACGGCGCGCATCATGAGCAGCGAAGATCCGGGACGCCCCGCCTCCGAAATCGCCGCTCAGGTCAACTACTCCCGCTCCCTGGCCCGCAACGCGCCGGGGCAGTGTTTCTGGAGCGTCAAGTCCATCATGAGGAACACCGGGGGCATCCAGCGCTACCTGAACAAACTGTACCCCTCCATGGCCGTTCCCCCGGCCATGCCGTGGTGCGGCACTGGAACACCCGGCCAGCCGCAGAATTTCACGGTGGCGGACAATGGCTCCACGGTAACTCTTTCCTGGCAGCCTTCTGGCAATCCCGTCCGGAAATGGGCCATTCAGGCGCGCTACGGCAACCAGTGGTCCACCCGCATCCTGCTGCCCGGCAGCCAGACCCGCGTAACGCTGCCCAAATCCTTCCTGGGGGATGCCGGTTCCGTTGCCGTGCGAGGCGTGAGCGCGTACGGGGCGCAGGGACCTGCGGCTGCGGCCAGAAGATAGCCGTCGCGGCTTTTCCGGCAGGCTTCCGCTGAAAATGGGGAAAAATAATTCCGAGCAAAGTTTTTTGAACGCTTCCAAATCCACTCATGTCCAAACTTCCATGAATTCCCATGGCGCGGACATGAAAAGAAGGCACTTTCTCGCGCTTTCCTCACTGGCGGCATTGGGAACGATCAGCCAGGCCCGGGCAACAGGGCCATTCATACAACAACAGCACAAGATGACTAAGAAGCAAAATTCCTCCACGGTCGGTTACGCCGACGGCAAGTACGTGTTACCTCCCCTTCCGTATGCCTACGATGCCCTTGAACCCCTCATGGATGAGAAAACGGTGCGCATCCACCATGACAAGCACCATGCGGCCTATGTCGCCGGCGCGAACGCTGCCGCGGAAAAGCTCCGGGAAATTGCAGACGGCAAGCTGGACGCCTCCGCCACCACCAACTGGGTACGCTCCCTGTCCTTCAACGTTTCCGGCCATGTCCTCCATACCATTTTCTGGACCAACATGACTCCCGATCCCAAGAAGGAGCCCCAGGGTCCGCTGATGGACGCCATCAAGGAAAAATTCGGCTCCCTGGACGGCATGATGAAGGAATTCAAGGCCGCAGCGCTGGGGGTGGAAGGTTCCGGATGGGGCATTCTTGGCGTGGACCCCATGAGCAAGACACTGGTGATCTGCGGAGCGGAAAAGCACCAGAACGTGGAAATTCCCGGCCTGGTGCCCATTCTGGTCTGCGACGTGTGGGAACACGCCTATTACCTGAAGCATCAGAACGCCAGGGCCAACTATATTGAAGATTTCTGCCGCCTCATCAACTGGGATGACGTGGAAGGACGCTACAAGGACGCCATGGAGTCCTGACCTGGCCCATACATCCCGATTTTTTCAACGGTACGGACGTTTAACGGTCCGTGCCGTTTTTTTATATGCTGTTTCCCGGCTCTTGCATCTTGAAAAGGGATAAGGCATACTGCCGTCAGCTGATTATCTAATACCACCCACATTGTGCATGAAAAAAGTTTTCGTCTCAGGCTGCTATGACATCGTCCATGCTGGACACATCCAGTTTTTTGAAGAAGCCCGCGCCCTAGGGGACTACCTGATTGTTTCCTTTGCCTCGGAACCCGTGCTCTGGCACCACAAGCAGCGCAAGCCCTCCATTCCGGACGAACACAAGAAGGTTCTTCTGGAAAGCCTGCGGATGGTGGACAAGGTCATCCTGGGTACGGGCATGAGGAAGGGGCTGGACTTCGAGGAGGAATTCCTAGCGGAAAAACCGGATATCCTGGCCGTGACAGAAGACGATCTGTACGGCGCGGTCAAGAAGGAACTGTGCTCGCGCGTGGGAGCCCGGTACGTGGTTCTTCCCAAGACGCCGCCCAAATTCACCCCCGTTTCCACCACCATGCTGGTTAACCGGATCAAGGCGCCGTCCTCTGTACCGCTCCGGGTGGATTTTGCCGGAGGATGGCTGGACGTTCCCCGCTACGCCAGAAAAGACGCCTATGTGGTCAACTGCGCCATCACCCCGATGGTTTCCCTCTGCGAATGGCCCTATGAAAAGCGTTCCGGCCTGGGCGGCAGCGGCGCGTGGGCCATGCTGGAAGGGCGCGATCCCGTAGCTTCCGAACTGGCGCTGGGCGTTGGCTGGCAAGACCCCGCCGTGATTGCGGAAACGGGCCTGTGTGTGTGGCGCTCCGGGAGTTCCCCCGTGCTGGACATGAAGGGCACCGGAGACTTCCTGGAGGGAAGGATGGCCATTCTCTACACAGGTTCCGAACATGATACGCCGAAAATGGCGGACGAATGCCGGGATTACGTGCGCATCGCTCAGTCTTCTCTGATCGCCCGCACGGGAGCTCTGGAACACAACATCCACACCCTGGCCGCAGGCGTGGCCCTGTATTACAGCGTACAGCTTGACGAAGGCATGATCCCCCTTCCAGACATCCCCAATGCCCTGGCGAAGAAATACCTGGGCGGCGGCTACGGCGGCTATGCCCTGTACCTGTTCTCCTGCCGGGACGACCGGGACCAGGCCGTCAAGGGCCATCCGGACATGAAGCGCGTGGAACCGTACTGCCGCCAGCTGTTCAAGTAATCTTTTGCCATGTCCCTGATGCGGAACAGCCTGATTGCCTCCGGCGCCATCTTCGCGTGCCGCCTGACCGGCATGGCAAGGGAAATCGTGTACACTTCCCTGTTCGGCGCCACGGGCGTGCTGGACGCCTTTTACACAGCCTTCCGCATTCCCAACCTGCTCAGGGATCTGTTCGCGGAAGGGGCCCTTTCCCAATCCTACACCAGTGTGGCCTCCAAGACGCGGGAGGCAGAGGGGGACGCCGCGGCCTGGGAACTGACCAACAAGGTGGCCACCCAGCTTTCCACCCTGATGGTCGCCATCGTCACGCTGGGCATCCTGTTTGCCGGCCCTATCATGGAAGCTCTTTACAGCGGGAACCATTCCGTGACGGATCAATTGTTCGCCACGGACCTGAGCCGCATCATGTGGCCCTTCATCGGCTTCGCCTCCCTGTCCGCCCTGGTGATGGGCGCGCTGAACATGGTGGGCGTTTTCGGACTGCCCATGCTGGCCTCCGCCGCCTTCAACGTCACATCCATCCTGCTGGGCCTGCTTATCGGCTGGTTCATTGACCCCTCCTTCGGTCCCAAGGCCCTGTACGGCTTTGCCTGCGGGGTGACGCTCGGGGGCATCGCCCAGATTGCCGTGCAGCTTCCCAAACTTCGCAGAACGGGTTTCCGCTGGAAGCCCAATTTCCAGTGGAATGACCCTAAAATCAAAAAAATCTGGGGGCTGATGCTGCCCTCCGTGCTGGCCTCCGGCGTCACGCAGTTCACCATTTTCATCAATACGGGCTTTGCACTGAACCTGCAAAAGGGGTCCGTCACTGCGCTGACCACGGCATTCCGGCTCTGGCAACTCCCCGTCGGCCTTTTCGGCGTGGCGACAGGCATGGTCGTGCTCCCGGCCGTCTCCCGCATGATGGTGGGGAACGGGAGGAAGGAAGTGGCGGCCCACATTGCCAGGGGGCTGCGGCTGGTAGCGTTCTTCGCCATTCCAGCCTTCCTGATCCTGTACATTCTGGGCACGGAATTCGTCTCCTCCGTGTATCAATGGGGGCGCTTCAGCCAGGATGCAGTTCGTTACACGGGAGAGGTTCTGGGAGCCTACTCCCTGGGCCTGCTGGGCTATGCCGGAACCAAGGTAGTGCAGCCCGTCTTCCTGGCTCTGGAAAAACGCTGGGTCCCCCTCATCGCCGCTGCCGTGGCGCTGGCCATCAGCATCGGCCTCAATTACTACTTCGTGTATGTGCTGCATAAAAACGCGGCGTGGCTGGCATTCACCACCTCCGTGGTCACTACATTCAACTTCCTTTTCTACTTTCTTTACCTGCGCCGCCAGCTCGGCGGCATGGACGGGAAGACACTGGTTTCCGGCCTCCTGAAAATCCTGGCGGCGGCGGCCTTTCTGGGAGCGGTCTGCTGGGCTGGAAAAACATGGTTCCTCCAGGGCTTCCTGGACTGGTCCTTCCCGGCAAGGGTGCTGGGCATTTCCCTGGTCTGCGGAAGCGCCGGCATCATTTACCTGATGGCCGCCTTCCTGCTGAAAACGCCGGAACTTGATGCGGTACGGGCCAAACTGATGAAACGCTGACCACGGCATTTCCCATCCGGAAAGGCCGTGCGTCCCGGCAGAGGAAAAAGAATGGCCCTTGCAAGCATTCTCCTTGCCAGAGCAGCACTCAGTGAGTAAAGTTTTCCCGCTTAAGCGGAAAATAGCCTGTTTTCCGCGCCGGCATTCAAAAATCTACGATCTCACCACAATGGACATGATTTCCCCCAGCATTGCTGCATTAACCCCTTCCCTGACTCTCAAGGTGACCAACCGTGCCAAGGCCATGAAAGCCGCCGGTGAAGAAGTTTACGGTCTGGCGGGCGGTGAACCGGAAATGGACACCCCCGACAACATCAAGCAGGCAGCCATCGCCGCCCTGAACAACGGCGCCACCAAGTACACCCCTTCCGCGGGCCTTCCTGCGCTGCGCCAGGCCATCGCCGACAAGCTCAAGAGAGAAAACAACCTGGAATACGATCCTTCCCAGATCACAGTGGGAGCGGGCGCCAAGCACGCCTGCTTCAATGCCATCATGGCCACTGTCTCCGAAGGGGATGAAGTCATCATCCCGTCTCCCTACTGGGTCAGTTATCCGGAAATGGTCCGCATGTGCGGCGGTATTCCCGTCATTGTGGAAACCACGCCGGAAAACGGCTGGAAGCTCACGGCCGAACAATTTGAAGAAGCCATGACCCCCCGCACCAAGATGGTCATCCTCACCACGCCGAACAACCCGACCGGAGCCGTTTATTCCGAAGAGGAACTGCGCGCCCTGGGCGAAGTGGCCGTGAGCGAGGACATCCTCATTCTGGCGGACGAAATCTACGAACACCTCGTGTATGGGGATGTCAAACACGTCAGCATCGCCTCCCTCAGCCCGGAACTGTACGACCTGACCATCACCATCAACGGCTTTTCCAAGGGCTACGCCATGACCGGCTGGCGCCTGGGCTACTCCGCCGCCCCGGCTCCCATCGCCAAGGCCATCCAGATGATTCAGGACCACACTACGTCCAACGTCTGCACCTTCGCCCAGTACGGCGGCATTGAGGCCCTCACCGGAGACCAGAGCTTCATCAGCGACATGCGCGACGAATACGACATGCGCCGCCAGTACGTCTATTCCCGCCTCAGCGCCATCCCGAACGTCAGCGTCGTGGAACCCCAGGGCGCCTTCTACTTCTTTGTGGACACCAGCAAGCTGGGCCTCACCTCCCTGAACCTGTGCGACAAGCTCTTGGAACGCTACAAGGTGGCCGCCGTTCCCGGCATCGCCTTCGGCAATGACAAGGGCATTCGTATCAGCTACTGCACCACGCTGGACATCCTGAAGGAAGTGCTGGACCGCTTTGAAGAATTCTGCAAGGCGCACTAAGCGCTGACCCAGCTATTTACCACTTTTCAAGGACCGCCTCCTTCATGGGGCGGTCCTTTTTGCTGCAAACGGGAAATACGATTCCGCCGCTCTGCAATTAAATACACAGTACCAACATATTTTTGGCTTCATTGACATTTGAATGCATGACAGGCTATCATAAGTACCGTTCCCGTTATTCGCCTTTCTGCCCCTGAATATCAGCTTCAGCAATATTTCCCTCATGGGACGGGCGGAAGACCCGGAAGGATTCACCCCCATGCATATCCCCGGGTAAACTGCTGATAAGGCCCAATGCCCTGCATGCCAACTCTACCACTTTTCCCTAACCCCTTTTACAACGCCATGAACCATTCCTGCCTCTGCTTCCTGCCATACGTTCTTTTCCTGCTATCTTTTCCCTGTTCAGCCTCTCCGCCCCAGGAACGGCTCCCCCTCCCCTCCGTTATCAGGAATCCGGACAAGCAGAATCCGGAACTCCTCCCACTTCAGAAACTGCTGGACAGCGGCCAGCTTATCCTGTTTTACCAGGGGACCGACAAGATGCGGAAAGAAGCCAAACGCTACAGGAAGAAGGACGTCACGCCCTAGGAACTGACGAACGGACTCTTTCTGTGTTACATGATTGCCAAGGCACCGTTCCTTGACCTCAGCGGCTACAACAATGTCGAATGGGTTTCCGAACATACTGATCTGGATCACACCGTAAAAGAATTCATGTCCAACAGCATCCCGTTCATCGCCCTGACGGACAAAAACAGCAAACTCCCGAACAAAGAAGAAGCCCTGCGGCTTTATTTAAGTGCCGCCGCGCTGGTAATCAAATAATTCCACAGCCAGGTGGACTACACTTTTAAAGCTACGGAGATTTGCGCCGACATGCTCATTGATTACGCCTCCGACATGTCCGGCGAGCAGGAAACCAGGCTGTTCAACACCACAAGCGCTCGCGGAGCGGGAAGCAACAACGCCCAGTACATCATCAAAAGCAAGGAACGCGGATTCATTAGGAAATTGATGGCCTGCTTCCCGGCCAAGGCACAGGAAGTCAGAAAATACCCTAACCTGGCCGGATATGAAGACAAGGAAATCCCGGCCTTGCTGCACAGAACCGCTGGAAGGGTTGCGGAAGCTGACTACTTGTAGCGGAGTCTACCTAAACGAAGTGAGTAAAAACAGCATCCCACGGGTTGACATAAAAAAGCGCATGATGCCTCGCAACCGGGTTGTCCTGTCTTGAAAGTCATGGTTAAATGAATTTTATATGAATACCCCCGTTCTCAATGACAACCTGCGTTCCGCTACGGAAGCCCTTTGCAACCTTCTTGCCAAGGAAGACCAGGTTGTGTCTTCCAAGGCTAAAATCGGCCTGTTTTTCCAGAATCCGGAAGCAACCAAGCTTTTTGAAGAAGTGAACGCCTACGGCGAAGAACTGCGCAACAAGCACCTGGCCGGCATGCCGCCGACGGAAGAGGAAATCGCCAAGTTCGATACCCTGCGTGAAAACGTGGTCAAAAATGACGCTGCCCGCGGTTTCCTGGAAGCGCGCCAGACCATTGACGAAATCCTGAACACCATCAATCATTATCTGGGCATGTCCATTGACCTCGGCCGCGCCCCCACTCCTGAAGAAATCGAAGAAGCCCGCCAGCGTGCCATGAGCGCCCAGTCCTCCTGCTCCTGCGGAGGCGACTGCAACAAGGAAAGCTGCGACTGCGACGGCACTTGCGACCACGATCACGACCACAAGGACGGCGGCTGCGGCTGCGGCAATCACTGATCAATCTTTTCAGACAATCATTTTCACTAATTTTCACCATTGGGCAAGGCTTGCCCGGTGGTGATTTTTTAGGGAATTATATACTTAACTTTAGTCTAACAATCCATCACCTTTTCTCCGCGTTTACACGAGAACCGGAACACAGGCGGCAAACTTATTGCTTTCCTAGAATCTGCCAATGGAGAAGGATGGGAAGCCATGCTCGCGGAAATTGGAATTCGTTATCTAAAAATCACTCATGCAGGACGTTTAGAAGGGGCAAAAGCAAGAAGAATAAAACAGTTCCGTGAGTCTGAACTTAAGTATATAAAACCCATTTTTTATGCCCCGGCAGAAGAGGGAGGAAAAAGACGGATCAGAGGCCTTTTTCCATGTGATGAGCTTATTGGTCCGCCCCTTTCCTGTTCATGTTGCTTTTGAGATATTGGCCCAGTTCCCGGCAGCCACTGCCGAGGGCATAATCAGCGGCGGTTTCCCCCTGCTCGTTGACGGCGTCGGGATCGGCCTTCCATCCGAGCAGCAAATCAACCATGTCACGGTCATTCCGGCAGGCGGCCAGCATGAGGGGGGTGCTTCCCATCCGTCCGGCGCTGTTGACATCCGCTCCCTGTTTGAAAAGCCATTCCGCAATCGCGGCATTTTTACCGCAAACAGCTTCCCGGAACAGGGCATTCAATTTTTCCCCTTTTCCGGGAACGGCTCCCCGGCCCAGCAGGAAGTCAAAAATATCTTTCCTGCCCAGAGCCGCGGAGGCCATCAATGTCCTGCGTCCCTCCCGTCCGTGAATATCCGCCCCCTGGCTCAATGCTTTCAAAGCCTGTTGAAGGTTGGACAGTTTGTTGGAGGGCAACTCGCCTTTCCCGGCTATTTGATCAATCCATTCCTCCACTATCTGACAAGCCTTTTCATAGGTGGCGGGTTTCACGGCGTTCGGCGCGGCCTGGACGGCGTTCCCGGAAGGCGCCCCGGCTCCCCACGCAGCAAGAGGAAACAGGGCAACACAACAAATATTCATCAGTTTCATTCTGTTATTGTATCATTCTCTCCATGCATCCGGAAAGTTACAAACTGGTTACTTTTTTGTGTTTCCGCCGGAACAGTCAAGACGCTTGAACAGGCTGTGCAGCCATGTTAGCGTCATTCTAAGGAACCATGACTTTTCCCGAACCCACATCCTCCTTCCCTCTGCCGTTCATCAAAACGGATTTCCCGCTGTTTCTGGCTCCCATGGCCGGGGTGACGGACCCCATTTTCCGCACCATCTGCAAGGAACTGGGAGCGGACGTGATGGTGACGGAGTTCGTTTCCGCGGAAGGCATTCTCCAGGCTTGGGAAAGGAATAGAAGATATACCAAAATTGAAGAATCGCACCGCCCCATAGGCATCCAGCTTTTCGGTGCGGACGGCGCCCACATGGGGGAAGCTGCCAGAATCATTCTGGACCACGAGAAACCGGATTTCATTGACATCAACTTCGGATGCCCGGTTCCGAAGGTGGTCGGCAAGAATGGGGGGTCGTCCCTGCTGAAGGACCTGCCCCTGCTGGCTTCCGTGGCGGCCGGAGTCGTGAAGGCGGTGGGCGACCGTATCCCAGTCACGGCAAAAATACGCATCGGCTGGGATTTCCAGAATCTGTGCGCAATGGATGCGTGCCGTCTGCTGGAGGATGCGGGCATCTCCATGATCACCATTCACGGGCGCACCCGTTCCCAGCAGTATTCCGGCGCCGCCAACTGGGACATTATTGACGAATGCGCTCGTGCCATGTCCGTCCCGGTTATCGGCAACGGAGACATTGCCACGGCCCAGGCCGTAGCTTATGTGAAAGAGAACACTGCCGTCAGCGGCGTCATGATAGGCCGTGCGGCCATGGAAAATCCGTGGATCTTTGCGGATGCCAAGTATTTCCTGCTGCACGGCGTCCTGCCGCCGGCCAGGCAGCCCCGGGAGAAGACGGACCTGATCCTGCGCCATACGCGGATGGCCCTGAATTCCGGCCATTACGGCGACGAACTCCACACCATGCGCCATATGAGGTCCCGCATTCTGGCCTACACGAAGGGGTTTCCCGGAGCCAAGGAGATGCGTTCCCGGCTGGTACGCGTTTCCAGCCTGCGGGAACTGGAGGAATTGCTTTCCGGCATCCCCCGGTAAACGTTCCGGAAACGGGAAGTTGCCCTTCTTTCATGGCATTCCGCAGACAGCCGGAGCGTCCCTCCGGGGAAAAGGCTGCGCCCCGTCACCGTCATCCCTGAAAAAAAATGATCTTTTGAGGGAAGCTAAGTTGACTTTGCGCCCGGAACCTGTCAGAAATAGGGGAGTATCCTGCCGATTCGTTCCGGCAGATTTCCAACAATAGAATCCAGAGATCGACGTGTACGCCAACGAATCATATCTCATCGAACTTCTTACGCAGGCCGGGTATTTGAATGAAGAAATTCTTCAATACGCGCGCAGCCAAAAATCTCCCACCCAGGACCTGATTGATTTTCTCATCCAGTCCAATTACCTCACGGAAGACGTCATCGCGCAGGTGAGTGCCTCCAATTCCCTGCTTCCCGTAGTGGACCTGGGGTCCATGCACATTCCCCAGGAAGTCAGGGAAATCATCAGCCCGGAACTGGCCCGGCGTTTCCGGGCCATTCCGATTTCTGACGACGGCTTTTCCGTAAATGTGGCTATTGATGATCCGCTGAATCTGGAAACCATGGACAGCCTGCCCCAGCTGCTGGGCCGCGACGTAATTTTCAGCGTAGCCACGCGCAGTGCGGTGGAAAGCCGGCTGAAGGAATTCTACCGGGACATGACCCTTCCGGATGCAGGCAGCGGCGCTGACGGAGAAGACGGAGACGCCCCTATCATCCGCCTGGTGCAGCAGATGCTAGTGGATGCGTTCAAGATGCGCGCATCCGATATTCACATTGAACCCATGGAAAACCGGCTCCGCATCCGCTACCGCGTGGACGGCAAGCTGGTGGAGGTGGCCACCCATCCCAAGAAGCTTCTCAGTCCCATCATCGCCCGCCTCAAGGTGATGAGCACCACGATGAGTATTGCTGAAAAACGCATGCCGCAGGACGGCCGAATCCAGATGACCATCGGGGACCGCCAAATCGACCTTCGTGTCTCTTCCGTCCCCAGCAACCACGGGGAAAGCATTGTCATGCGTATTCTGGACAAGTCCGCCCTGGTGCTCGGCCTTCCGCAGCTGGGCTTCTTTTCCGACGACGAAGCCGTGTTCGACCGCCTGATCACCCTGCCCGACGGCATCATCCTCGTGACCGGTCCCACCGGTTCCGGTAAAACGACGACTCTGTACGCGTGCCTTAACCACATCAACCGCCCGGACAAAAAGATCATCACGGTGGAAGACCCCGTTGAATACGAACTTTCCGGCATCAACCAGGTGATGGTGAAGGCGGACATCGGCATGACCTTCGCCGCTGCTTTGCGCGCCATGCTGCGCCAGGCTCCCAACATCATCATGATCGGGGAAATCCGAGACATGGAAACGGCCAGCATCGCCATCAACGCCTCCCTGACGGGCCACCTGGTGTTCTCCACCCTGCACACCAATGACGCCCCCAGCGCCGTAGCCCGTCTGGCGGACATCGGCATCAAGCGTTTCCTGATCGCCTCCTCCGTCCGCGCCATCATGGCGCAGCGCCTTGTCCGCAAGCTGTGCGACCGCTGCAAGGTGGACGGCAACCTGACGGAAAAGCAGGCCCACACGTTGAACATCGACATGTCCCGCGTCACGCCGGGCCAGATCAAGGCGCCCCACGGCTGTGACTTCTGCCGCGGCGGAGGCTTCAAGGGACGAATGGGCCTGTTCGAAATTTTCGAGATCGACGATGAAGTTCGCCGCATGATCAACGAAAACCTCACCTCCCCCCAGTTGCGCAAGCGCGCGCGGGAGCTGGGCATGAGAACCCTGAGAGAAGACGGCGTGCGCAAGGTGCTGGCCGGCCTCACCTCTCCGGAAGAAGTGCTGAACGTCACCATGGGAGACGCCAACTGATTTTTCCCCGCAATCCACTCAGAACATTATGGACACCAATCTCACACTGGAACTTTTCATCGGCCGGGGAATGATCGACAAGTCCCTAGCCAAGGACATCAAGGAGGAAATGGCGACCTCCGGCAAGGAACTGCCGGAAGTGCTCGCGGACTTTGGCATCATCGGCAACAAGGACGACATCTGGCAGATGATCGCCAGCGACCTGGGTACGGAATTCATCACGCTGGACAATTTCCACCCGGACCCCAACGTACAAAACATGATGCCCGCCACGCTCGTTCGCCTGCATGGCGCGCTGCCCGTCCGCTATGGGCCTGAGGGCCTGTACGTCTGTCTGGTGGACCCCCTGAACCCTCAAACGGTGGAAGACCTGCGTTTCGCCCTCGGCCAGGACATCCATGTTCTTGTAGCGCCGGACTATCAGATTACCGACCGCATCAACGAATTGTACGGCGGGGAATCCGCCGCCATGAAAGACCTGATGCAGGAGCTCAACAACATGGAAGTCAGCAATGAGACGGAAGACTCCGCCGCTGCTCCCGTGATCCGCTTTGTGGACCTGGTCATCACCCAGGCCATCAAGGAAAAAGCCTCCGACATTCACTTTGAACCCTTTGAAAAGGAGTTCAAGATCCGCTACCGCGTGGACGGCGCCCTCTATGAAATGCAGCCGCCGCCCGTCCACCTGTCCGTCCCGGTCATCTCCCGTGTAAAGGTCATGTCCAACATGAACATCGCGGAACGCCGTGTGCCGCAGGACGGCCGAATCGTCAAGCAGATAGGTGACCGGTCCGTGGACATGCGTGTTTCCACCCTTCCCACCCAGTACGGGGAATCCGTGGTGCTCCGCGTTCTGGACCGTTCCTCCGTCAATCTGAACCTGGACAACCTGGGCCTTCCCCCCCACATCCACGAATACATTCTGGATACGGTTCACAAGCCTAACGGCATTTTCATCGTCACCGGCCCCACCGGCGCCGGGAAAACCACCACGCTGTATGCGGCTCTAAGGGAAATCAACACGATCGACTCCAAGGTGCTGACGGCGGAAGACCCGGTGGAATACGACATTGACGGCATCATCCAGATTCCGATCAACGAGGCCATTGGCCTGGACTTCCCGATGGTGCTCCGCGCCTTCCTGCGACAGGACCCGGACCGCATCCTGGTGGGGGAAATGCGAGACATGGCCACGGCCCAGATCGCCATCCAGGCATCCCTGACGGGCCACCTGGTGCTTTCCACCCTGCATACGAACGACTCCGCCGGAGCCATCACACGTCTGGTGGACATGGGCTGTGAGCCCTTCCTGGTGGCAGCTTCCCTGGAAGGGGTACTGGCCCAGCGCCTCGTGCGCACCATCTGCCCGGACTGCCGCACGCCATACGAACCTTCCTCCAGCATCCTCTCCCAGCTTGGCGTTTCTCCCTACGAACTGGGGGACAAGCACTTCTATACGGGCCGGGGTTGTGACAAATGCTCCAACTCGGGCTACAAGGGCCGGAAAGGCATCTACGAACTCCTGGACATCAACGACACCCTGCGGGACATGATCACGGACCGAGCCCCTTCCGTGGTGCTGAAACAGAAAGCGATTGAAATGGGCATGTCCACCCTGCGCGAAGACGGCCTGAGGAACATTTACGACGGCAATACCACCATTGAAGAAGTGCTGAAATACACTTAATGGAGCAGCGGAAAGCCACACTACCATTTCACCTATCAAGCAGCGAACACTTAAAAAACAATATATATGCCTAAATATCAATATACAGCACTTGACCATAAAGGCGACCAGAAAACGGGGACCCTGGAGGCCAATTCGGAAGCGGAGGCCATGGAGTCCATCCGGGCGCACGGCCTGTACCCTACCCAGATTGTAGAAGCCGGAAAAGGCAAGCTCCAGGAAACGGGTGCGACCAAGAAGAAGGCCAAGGGAGCCAAAGGCAAGAAAGGCAAGCTGGGCGGCAGAATCAAGGCCAAGGCCCTGATGATTTTCACCCGCCAGCTCGCCACCCTGATTGATGCGGGCCTGCCCCTGCTCCAGAGCTTAAACGTGCTGGCCAAGCAGGAAGCAAACCCCACCCTGCGCGTAACTATTGAAGCCCTGGGCGACTCCGTGCAGGGAGGCTCCACGTTCTCCGAAGCGCTGGCGCAACACCCCCGCATTTTCGACCGCCTCTTCGTCAACATGGTGAAGGCAGGGGAACTCGGTGGTGTGCTGGAAGTCGTGCTCAACCGTCTGGCGGAATATCAGGAAAAGGCCCAGAAGTTGAAAAGCAAGGTCATTTCCGCCATGGTGTATCCCTCCATCGTGCTGTTCATTGCAGTAGGCATCGTGATCTTCCTGATGCTGGTCATCGTGCCGAAGTTCAAGACCATGTTCGCGGAACAGAACCAGGAATTGCCCGCCATTTCCGAATTCGTGTTCGGTATCAGCGACTGGTTCATGGCCGCCCCCTTATTCGTGCCGAACGCCGTCATTCTGGCAGCCATTGTCGCCATCCTGTACTCCATTTTCGTGGCCATGAGCAAGACACCCAACGGCCGCCGCAAGATAGACTCCGCCCTGCTGACCATGCCGGTTATCGGCAACGTGCAGAGCAAGAGCGCCATTGCGCGGTTCGCCCGGACCTTCGGCACCCTGGTTACTTCCGGCGTGCCCATCCTCCAGGCACTGACCATCACGAAGGATACGGCGGGCAACATGATCGTCGGCGACGCCATCGGCCTCATTCACGACTCCGTGAAGGAAGGGGAATCCGTGGTCACGCCCATGTCTTCCTCCAAACTCTTCCCGCCCATGGTGATTTCCATGGTGGACGTGGGTGAAGAAACCGGCCAGCTCCCGGACATGCTCCTCAAGGTTGCCGACGTGTACGACGACGAAGTGGACAACGCCGTGGGCGCCATGACCTCCATGCTGGAACCCATCATGATCGTGTTCTTGGCCGTGGTCGTCGGCGGCATCGTGTTCGCCATGTTCCTGCCCCTTCTCCAGGTCATTGAAAAGATGGGTTAACCCCCTTACGGAAAACGTAGATGAAGATTCGCACCTCATACAGCCGCCTGCGGGCGGAAAGGGGCTTCACTCTCATGGAAATCCTGGTGGTCATGGTTATCATCGTGGTGCTTGCCACATTGACCATCTCCATCTACACATGGCTTGAAACCAGGAAGAACGAGCAGGCCGCGGAATCCATCGTCCGCAAGATTGAAATGGGGCTGTCCAGCTACCATAACGACCATGACCGCTATCCCTACGGAACGGAAGCCCCCTTCCGCAACCACGGGGCAGCCGTGGCGGACGGCGAGGAATTCAGTTCCAACGTTGTTTACATGGCCCTGTTCGGCGACTACAAGAATGAAGGCGTTCCCGCCAGGGACGCCACCATTTACAACGACGAGATGAACCCCGCCACCCAGCCCAAGAGCAACCCGCTTGTCCGGCAGATCAAGGTGACCAAGGCCGGGCAGCAGGTGACCCTGTACATCCTGACGGACCCGTGGGGTTCTCCCTACCGCTACCGCCTGGGCAGCGAGCAGGCCCTTCCCACCAAGTCCGCCAGTGCCAAAAACCTGAAGATGGGAACGGGACAAAACCCGGACTACGACTTCTGGAGCTTCGGCAAGGACGGAGACAGCGACCTGAGAGATCCGCGCGCCCCTGAAAACCAGGACGACATCGGCAATCTGCCCAAATTCTAAAATCCGGCCTTTTTCCCGGTTGACCGGTTTTCGGCAGCCTTTCCCTCCCGGCGGGGGAAAGGCTGTTGTGCGTTCAAAACACTTATTTTCTGGAATCGGTAGAGGGACAGGCATATATTGTGCTCATTGGTATGAAGCGTATTTCCCTGATTATTCCCTGTCTGAATGAAGAACAAGCCATCCCGGAATTCAAGAAAGAAGTGGACCGGGTATTCAGCGAGCACTTGAATGGTTATGAGAGGGAACTCATCTTCGTAGACGACGGGTCCACGGACCATACCCTGCAAACGATCAAGGACCTGACGGCGGAGTCTCCGGAAATAAGATTCATCTCCTTTTCCCGCAACTTCGGGAAGGAGGCGGCTATTTACGCCGGGCTGGAAGCCGCTACGGGCGATTATGCCGCCGTGATGGACGTAGACCTGCAGGATCCTCCCTCCCTGCTCCCGGACATGCTCGCAGCCATTGAAGAGGAAGGATACGACTGCGCCGGCACCCGCCGGACTACCCGGGAGGGGGAACCCGCGCTCCGCTCCTTCTTTGCCCGTGCCTTTTACAAGACCATCAACAGGATTTCGGACACGCACATCGTGGACGGAGCCCGGGACTACAAGCTGATGACGCGCCCCGTTCTGGAAGCCCTGCTCTCACTCAAGGAATACAACCGTTTTTCCAAAGGGCTGTACGAATGGGTGGGCTTCCGTACCAAATGGTTTGAATATGAAAATGTGGAGCGTGTAGCGGGAAAAACCAAATGGTCCTTCTTCAAGCTCTTCCTGTATTCCATTGAAGGCATTGTCGCGTTTTCCACGGTTCCTTTGGCGCTGGCGTCCATCATCGGGGTGATGCTCTCCCTCATCTCTTTCCTTTCCATCATTGTCCTGATGGTCCGGGAACTTATCTGGCACCATTCCGCCTACGGCTGGACCTCCATGGTCTGCATCTTCTGCCTGATGGGCGGCATCATCCTGCTGTGCCTGGGCATTTTGGGCCAATACCTGGCCAAGACCTATACGGAAGTGAAAAGGCGCCCTATTTACATAGCCAGAGAGCGTTCCTGAACATCCGAATCCCCATTTTCCACTATGGACACGGAACCGGATTTCTCCATTGTCACCCCCAGTTTCAACTACACTACCTATGTCCGGGAATGCATTGAAAGCGTCCTGGGCCAGGAAGGGGCCACGTTTGAACACATCATCCAGGACGCGGGCTCCACGGACGGCACGCTGGATATTCTGCGGGAATATCCCCACCTGAAACTGCATGTGGAAAAGGACTCCGGCATGTCGGAAGGCATCAACCGCGGTTTCCTCAAGGCCACGGGCAAATGGGTCATGTGGCTGAACACGGACGACAGGCTTCTTCCGGGAGCCCTGGCCGCCATCAAGGCTTTTGCCGATTCCCGCCCGGATGCGAACGTCGTGTACGGTGCCTGGAACTTCATCGGCCCGGACGGCGGCGTCCAGCGTTCCATGAAAGATCTGCCGTACAGCCTGAGCATGCATATCTGGTACGGCACCTATCTGGCGTCCACCGCCCTGTTCCTGCGCCGTTCCACGACCATTGACGAAGGTATCCTGCTGGATGAACGCTTCCATTACGATATGGACGGGGAATATTACGCGCGGTTGGGACGCACCGGCAAAAAATGGGTTTTATATACTTAAGTTCAGACTCACGGAACTGTTTTATTCTTCTTGCTTTTGCCCCTTCTAAACGTCCTGCATGAGTGATTTTTAGATAACGAATTCCAATTTCCGCGAGCATGGCTTCCCATCCTTCTCCATTGGCAGATTCTAGGAAAGCAATAAGTTTGCCGCCTGTGTTCCGGTTCTCGTGTAAACGCGGAGAAAAGGTGATGGATTGTTAGACTAAAGTTAAGTATATAATTCCCTAAAAAATTCGCCCATTACAATAAATTGCTGGCGGACTTCCGCTAGCACAGAGACATCCTGAGCGCTCCGAACATCGAGTGCCGGGACATGGAGTCCGAACTGAAACGCCAAAAGCAGCACGGAGAAGACGCCGCTATCAAGCGCGTTTACGGCTATTCCTTTTCCAGACAAAGTTATAACAACATCATGGACGGTTTTCTCCGCGAAGCCTACCGCCTGAAAAAGGCATTCCTGTACCTGACCACCCCCTGGGAAAAATAGCCGTTCTGTTCCCGGCGGCGGCACGCATGATGCCGTAAAAACGGCCGGCATCTCTTCTAATGCCTTCCGTTTTCATGAAACAGGGCCGCACCAGCAAAAGCAGATGCGGCCCCGAATAACCGGATGATGAAATTTTAGTTGAGGCTGTCGAACAGTTCCTCTTCCCGGAAAAACCTCTTCAATTCTATTTCCGCTGATTCGCTGCTGTCGGAAGCATGGCACACGTTCATCATGCTGTCCGTTCCATAATCGCCGCGAATAGTACCCTTGTCGGCTTTCTGGGAATTGGTGGGCCCCAGCAGTTCCCGCACGCGGACGATGACGCCCGGCCCTTTCAGCGCAATGGCAATGACGGGGGAACTGGTCATGAAATCAAGAAGTTTGGGGAACAGGAGCTCTCCATTGACGACGAGATCCAGGATATGGGCGTAATGCTCCCGGAGAATGGGTTCATCAAGCTGAATCATCTTTATGCCACGCAAGCGAAACCCTTCAGACAACAAGCGTTTCAGGATGGTGCCGGAAAGATTTTTCCGAACGCAGTCGGGTTTCAATAAAATCAGCGTAGTTTCTTCTTTGGTGTTTGGCATAAATTCAGCGAAGTCTTAGAATGAGTGAGGGAATTACACCCTAAACCGCGACAGGTCAAGGATAATTACACGCCCGGAACGTTATCGGAACGGGGATATTCCGTCACAGACCCTTCTTGTAGGTGTCGCAGCGGTTCTTCCATCCGGCCAGCCAGCGACCCTCGCCCCGCCCGGGAGGACTGTTGTCCACCCGCCGTTGAAGCACCCTCTTGGCCGCTTCCGCAAATTCAACCGCGGCCGGCTGGCCAGGAGAAGCCGGGCGCATTTCCTCCAGAACCTGCCTGAGCCCCCAGCCCTGCCCGCGATACTGTTCCGAGGGATTCGTGCCCTCCCCCTTGAAATTGACGTAGTCGATCAAGGCATACATGCCATTGGGCGCCGCCGCCACGGCATTGTACCTGGCCGCCATTTCACCGGGGCGGCGGGACTGTTTCCTGATGCGGTCTAGGGCCGCCAGAGAACGGTTGATGATAAAATCCGTCTGCATTTGGAGGGCCGCCGGACTGGACAGCCACTGGCGCATGCGGTCCGGAAGGCCTCCCCGGACATCCGCCCTGATAAATTCCTCACGGGTCTTCCACGGCGCGGGGCCGTAACACCATTCAGGCAGGCGGGCGCCCCTTCTCCTGCAAAACTCGACAAATGGAGGGAAACTCTCTTCAAACTTCTCCCGGACTCCGGCCGGGAACCAGATAAAATGCCCTATGCCCAGGGATGGAAAAGCCTCTCCGCGGTTCCAGGACACCAGCCCCCTGACGGTTCCGGAACACTCGTTCTGCCAGATTTTCCGCGCTATCTTCCCTTTCACTTCCGCCGCATCGGGAGCGGCCTGCACCCATCCGACGAGGCAGCAGGCCAATATGCAGCCCAGGATTCTTGCTTGCATGGGCACACTTTCAGGCCGGAGGGGAGGCAAGTCAAGCCGCTTCCATTTCTCGTGCCAAAGCTTCCGGAGCATGATAAACTGCGCCCGCACCGCATGATTCTGGCTTTCAACAAACCCTACGGAGTGCTTTCCCAATTCACACGGGAGGCGCCCCACCACAGGACTCTGGCTGAATTCGGATTTCCGTCCGGCGTCTATCCCGTAGGCCGCCTGGACTCGGATTCGGAAGGGCTCCTGCTGCTCTCCGATGAAAAAAAGCTGGTGGACCGCCTGTTGAATCCGCGGAACAGGCATCCCAGAACGTACTGGAGCCAGGTGGAGGGGAGACCTTCCCCGCGGGACTTACTCCCGCTGGAACGCGGCGGCATCCTCATCCGGGACTACCGCACCCTGCCGTGCCGCGCGCGCCTCATTCCCAGAGAACCGGACGTCCCGCCGCGGGAACCGCCCGTCCGCTTCCGGGCCAATATTCCGACCGCATGGCTGGAGCTCACGCTGGTGGAGGGCAAAAACCGCCAGGTGCGGCGCATGACCGCGGCCACGGGTTTTCCTACGCTCAGGCTCCTGCGTGTCAGGATAGGGAATTTGCCGCTGGACGGCCTGGAGCCGGGCACATGGAAGGAGCTGTCGCCGAGTGAACGGCAGGCCGTCATGCCGTAATATGGGGTTGATTTTTCCCGAAAAAAACATTTATATGTTTTCCCGCATCAGGAGATCCTACATCTATTTTACATGAAAGCCGAACTTGTCGAACAAGCCTCCAAAATCATTCCCGAGCCCCAGCTGCTGATTAACGTGGTTTCCCGCCGCGTCGCCCAGCTCAACAGCGGCCGTGCTCCGCTGATTCCCACCACGCCCCATATGGGAAACGCGAACATCGCCCTGACGGAGATTATTGAAGGCAAGCTTGTCTATCACGTCCCCTCCGACACCCTGCAGGAGGCCGCCCAGTAACTCCCCTGCCCCCTCCCGTTCCCATCCGGAACCCATCCCCTTCATCAAGCCCCCGGTTCTTCTGGCCCGGGGCTTTTTCATCCCCGCCGAACATGAGCGCAGACATCTCCTCCAATAAAAAAGCCCGCCGGGACTACGAAATCCTGGATACCTGCGAATGCGGGCTGGAACTCAAAGGCACGGAAGTCAAATCCATCCGTGCCGGAAAGGTGAACATTGCCGATGCATTCGCCAGAGTGGAAAACGGCCAGATGCTCCTGTACGGTTGTGACATCCAGCCGTGGGAGACGGCCGGGGAATTTTTCCAGCACAAGGCGCGCCGCCCCCGCCGCCTGCTGCTCCACAAGCGGGAAATCTTTAAGCTGGAACAACAGGTCTCCCAGAAGGGCTGTTCCCTCGTAGCCCTCAAGCTGTACTGGAAAAACGGCAAGGTCAAGCTGGCCCTGGGGCTGGGCAAAGGCAAGACCCACCGCGACCAGCGCTACGACCTCAAGGCCCGCGTGGAAATGCGGGAAGCCCAGCGGGAAGTGGCCCGCATCAACAGGCGGTAAGGATTGGGGGTGCCTTTTTTCTTCAGCCTGCTTTTCAGGCGGGATGCATCACCGTTCTCAGCATTATTGCAGCACAACGTTCAGCGGTCCCCACAGCACGGAAAAATAAATAAGGGAAGTCATTCCATACACCAGAAGGCATACCGGAACCATTAGCCACAAACCTTTCCGGAACAGAAGGATGCACGCCAGCAGCCCAAAAAGGCAGTGGAAAAGCAGCAGCACGGAGAAGAGAACAATCACCATGCCATTGAACGCAGCCGGTTCAAAGATATGGAAACCTACCCCCTCAAGAATACCCACGCCGGGAAGCCCCAGAGGGATCAGCCACATATAGCGGTCCAGCCATTTCCACATCCTGTTCATGCCACGCAGACGGGACGGGTTACAGCTTCCAGTCTACGGGCAATTCCACGGTGCCCCCTTTCTTGTCGTCATAGCGGATGAAACCGTGTTCCGCTCCATACCAGTGAACATCGCGGGTAACCTTCACGTCAAAACAGCAGTAGCGCGCTATGTCCATCAGCAGTTCCACATTCCCGGTCTTCACGTAATCCGCCCACCACTTGAGGGCCTGGGTGCCCACCGCCGTCTTGGAGGAGCCTATGGAAGCCGCGGCCACGGAATCCAGCTTGACGCGGACTCCGCCGCGCTGCTCGATATCCCGGCACAGGTCCAGATTGTTCGTGATGTCCGCCATGTTCCACATCGTATAACGCTGGAGCACGCCGTAGTCGAAGTGTTCGTGGTTGTAGCCCACCACCAGGTCCGCCTGGCGGAGCTGCGTGATGAGGTCGTCCACCATTTCCTCGGAATAAATCGTGTATTTGCCGGAAGCGGTGGAATAAGTCACGCCCACGGACATGCGCATCTCGGCCGTGTTGTGCCAGCCTCCCACCTCTGCAGCGGAGTGGCGGGTTTCCAAGTCAAAATACACGATGTCTCTCATCGGAGGGAAAGGTACATTATTTGTTTCTCTGGAACAAGTCTCTCTTGAAAGGAAAGGCCGTTTGTGATGAGATCAGCCGCATGCCGCCGCGCTTCAACATCGTCATGTTTCATCCGGAAATCCCCCACAATACCGGGGCCGCCGGACGTCTGGCGCTGGCTACGGGTTCCAGACTGCACCTGGTCAAGCCGCTGGGATTCAGCCTGGATGAAAAACATGTGAGGCGTACCGGTCTGGACTACTGGGCAAAAGTGGACCTGCACGTCTGGGAAAACCTGGAGGAACTTCAGCGGAACGCCGGTCCGGAAGCGCGCTTCTGGTACCTGAGCACCAAGGCGAAGCGGACGCACTGGGAGGCGGAATTCCGCCGGGGGGACTATCTGGTCTTCGGTCCGGAGTCCAGGGGATTGCCGGAAAGCATGCTGAAAGAGCATACGGACGCCGCCCTGACCATACCCATGCCGGGGGAAGGCTCCCGGAGCCTGAATCTCTCTACCGCCGTAGCCGTCGTCCTGTATGAAGGGCTACGGCAAACGGGCGGACAAAACGGCCTTTGACATCCTCCGGTCCTGCCGCTCAGGCCTTCCTGCCGCCGCACATGTCCATCAGGCTGGGCGCGCCGCCGTCTTCCTCCTTCCCCTGCCCCTTCCAGGGACGCACCAGATAAAAAAGCGCAAGGGACGCAATGGCGCCGCAGGTATCGCAGAACATGTCTTTCTGGGCGTCCCATACATCGCCTTGGGAACCGAGGAAATCGTTGGCGTCATTCCCTCCGATGATGACTGCATACTGCCATTCGATAATTTCATAGGCCGCCGCCACGGCCATCACGAAGAAAAGGCCGAAAATCCCCGCCAGAATCTTGCCCGCGTACTGCTTGCGCACCAGGTATTCTGCCACGGGGAAAGCATAAAAGCCCACCGTGAAGTGAGCTATGCGGTCAAAAGGGTTCCTGTGCGCGCCCACCAGTTCCCGGAACCATTCGAAAGGAACTTCTGCAAACGTGTAATGGGCGCCTACCGTGTGGCACGCCAGCCAGAAAAACATCAGCGTGTAGGACCAGTTGCTGAAACGGAAGGTCCGGGACCACACCGTCAGAACCGCTGCCACGAGAACCACGGGAATCACCTCCGCCACCCAGACGGACCGGGAGGCCGGAGATATGCCCATCACAAGGAACAGCAGGAGGAAAACGGCTAGCAGAAAACAGGGATACTTCTTCATGAGAGAGTGGCAGTCATCATACGAAAAAGACGCCGGAATTCAATCTCCGGCGTCCTCTCCATGGAAAAATGCCCTACCGCATGTCGATCGTGGGAACGGGAATGCGGTCCTTCGGCCCCGTGTACAGGGTCAGGGGCCTGTAAAGCGTGTTGTCTTCCATCTGTTCCAGCACCTGGGCCACCCACCCGGAACAACGGGCAATGGAGAAAATAGCCGTAAACAGCCTGGTGGGAATGCCGATGCTGTAATAAACCGTAGCGGAATAAAAATCCACATTCGCATTGAGCCCCTTGCGTTCACGGACAAGTTTGGCGATGCGTTCCGACATGCGGATCCATTTGGGTTCTCCTATCTTGGAGGAAAGGCGGATGGCCATGCGGCGCAGATGCGGCGCACGCGGATCCAGAACGCGGTACACGCGGTGGCCCATGCCCATGATCTTCTCCTTGCGGGAAAGCTTGTCCTCAATATAGGAATCCACCCCGTCTTCCGTGCCTATCTCCTTGAGCATCTCAATCACCCCCTCATTGGCACCGCCGTGCAGCGGCCCTTTCAGGGTGCCGATGGCCGCAGTAATCGCGGAATACATGTCGGAAAGGGTGGCGATGCACACACGGGCGGCAAAGGTGGAGGCGTTCATGCCGTGGTCCGCATGCAGGATATAGGCCACGTCCAGAATATGGGCTTCATCCGGATTGGGCTCCTCACCTTTCAGCAGCCACAAAAAATGTTCGGATTCGCTCAGGTCTTCCCGCACGGGCGGCAGGTCCAGCCCCTGGCACAGGCGGTAATAATACGCCACCATCACGGGCACCTTGGCAATCAGGCTGAGGCCTATCTCCTTCAGCTGGCCGGGGTCCTTGGTGCGGTCGTCATACATGCCCAGCATGGAAACCGCCGTCCGGAGGGCGGACATGGGACGGGCGGACTTGGTGGCGGTCTTGAAAAAATCCAGAACGGGCTGGGGGAGATCACGGTCCGAACGGAGGCGGTTCCTGATGCCTTCCAATTCATCCCGGTTCGGAAGGCGCTTGTTGAGAAGCAGATAAACGACTTCCTCAAAACAGCACATTTCCACAAGATCATCAATATCGTACCCCAGATACAAAAGGCGCCCTTCCTCACCGCGCACATCACTCAAAGCGGATTCGTTGGCGATGATGCCTTTTAATCCTTTGGGGTATGTGCGTCGTTCAGAAAAAGTGTCATTGCTCATGGTCTAAAAATACTACTAGTGATGAAGATTACCGATTAAAAGTCTAACAATCTTCCAGAAAGTCAAACCCTAATTACGCCTTCACGGCCCAGGCGGGGCGTTTGGAGGAAGTGATATGGGGAGCCCGGACATACAGCGGTTCCGCCGGCGCCGCCAGAAGCTCCTCCCGTCGCGCAACATCCAGGGCCATCCATGCGGAACCCAGTGCTTCCGCATGCGGAAGAACGGGCAGGACGCCCTCCATGCTCCTGGCGGCCAGGACCCCGGCGGCCTCCGTGGAATACACGGGGATTCCGGTCTTCAGGCATTCCCGCACCCGGGCTGCGGTCTGCTCCCCGGGCAGCACTTCCGGGGAACCCTCCAGAACTCCGGCAGTCACGCGAGCCCATGCCCAGCCTCCACGCCGGGCGTCTGACATCACGCAGGCCAGCGGAGCATGAATGCCGAGTCCGTTCCATGAACTAAACGCCGCGACGCGCGAGCCATGCACCAGGGACAAGCCGTCCGCCACAGCCAGCGCCACGCGGATTCCTCCGTAGGAACCGGGACCGGAACCCACCACGATTTCCGCCAGACGGCGGCCTTCCAGGGAATCCAGGACCTTGCGTACGGCTTGAAAAATGGCTGAGGTATGGTTGCGCTCCGCTTCCCATTCCACACGGCACAACAGGACGCCTCCGGCCCATGCCGCGGCGGAAAGCCGTGCACAGGAAGTTTCCAGAACCAGAAGCGCCTCTTGCATGTGGCGGATCATACAGCAGGGAGGGACGTTCATAAAACATTTTTTGCCCCTCTTTTGCGAAGAACCAAATTTGGTTCGCCTTCTGCCGGAAATCCGGCTATCCTGATTTTACACCTCTCCACCGCATGCCCAAGGCACCAAAATACACACCGAGACGCCGCGACTGGCGCCGGTATGCAGAAACAGCCGGCCGGCCGCGCTCCGCGGCAAGCCTTCGCAATATGATGAGGCAATGCAACCGGGAAGCCTGGGACAAAACACACCGTGCCCAAGTCACGTCCGACTGCTGGGAGGATGAATACGAAGACTTCTCGTTCATGGACCTGCCCCGGAAAACCCGGTTCATCAGGCACGCGGTGGCCACCTTCCTGCTCCTGCCGCTGGCCCTTATCACGGCCATGTCCCTGTGCGACCAGCTCGCCCACGCGTCGGGCAGTCTCAACATTCTTTTCTCCATTCCGGTCTGGTATGCCCTGATGGGGGCGGCTGTCTGGATCGTGCTGGGATGCAGCAGGCTGTTCACCACTTCCCTGCTCTACCTGTACGTGCTGGGCCATGAACTGACGCACGTGCTGGCGGTCTATTGCAGCCGGGGCTCCGTCAGCAAATTCAACGCCTCCCTGGATGGCGGCTACATTCAAACGAATAAAAACAACCTGTTCATCTCCCTTTCCCCCTATTTCCTGCCCCTCTGGGGCATGCTGTGGGGGCTAGTCTGGGGAATCGTCCATATCTTCTGGCCCACCATTACCTGCGAGGCGCTGCTCTACTCCGGCCTGGGATTCTGGTGGTGCTTCCATCTGTTCTGGACGGCATGGATCATTCCCAAGGACCAGCCGGACCTGGCAGGCAACGGAACCTTCTTCTCCCTGATCCTCGTTTACTTTGCCAACCTGCTTCTGTTCCTGGGCCTCTTGCGCCTGTTCAATGCAGTAAGCATCAACAAATTCCTGGCAGACTGCCTTCACAATGCGGAACGGCTGTGGGACACAGCCAGGGATCTGGCCCTGTTTACGGTAGGACTGTTCCTATAAAAAACATCTTTTCCCGTGCAGGGAATCATGAACGGCGCAAGCCGGAAAGGAATCCAATAATTCAGAACAAAGGAGTTCCCATGCATACCACACACTTGATTGCCCTGTCCCTGGCCGCCGCCGCCCTAGTGGCCTGCAACCCCAAGGAAACCGTGAAGGCCCTGACCTCCGACCAGAACGTCACCCAGGAAATGGCCGTAAGATTTGCGGAAAACATGGTCGGCCTTCCGCGGGCGCTCGTTGTCTCGGACGCCAGAAAAGCCGCCCCCGGTGAAAAAGTCACCGTGAAAGGGGCTGTTCTGGGTGAAGAACCCGTCTTTGCGGAAAACATTGCCTCATTCACCATTGGAGATCCTGCACAACTGCTGGCCAACATGCAGGAACACGGAACATGGACTACCGACAGCGTCCCCGTGGAAATCAGGAAAGACAACACCATGACCGTCCAGTTCGTGGACGAGCAAGGCAACCCGATCAAACAATCCGCCAAGGGCGTCAACGGACTGAAGGAACGTGACGCGGTCATCATCACCGGAACCATCGACCCCCATTCCACACCGGAACGCCCCGTGCTTAACATTGAAAGCATTGTAATTGAAAAATAAATTTCCCGTGCCAGCCCCGGATTCATGTCAACGGTTCAGGCGTGTTGCTCCTAGACCGTTTTCCGCATCAGCATTCGGGCATGGGATTTGATCCGGTATCTTTAGGAATGATAGCCATGGCAGCCACCTCCGTAGCGGCGGGGACCGCTTCCGCCGCGGCACAGAAAAAAAGCGCAGACGCCACCAAAAAAGCGGCGGACGCGAACGCCGCCACGCTGAGGAACGAAGCGCAGCTTCAGAAACAAACCGGTCTGGAAAACTCCAGGCGCATGCAAAAGGACGCCACACGGCAAATGGGAGAAGCCCGGCTGGATGCCGCACAATCCTCCCTGCTCAGGGAAGGGTCTGTGCCGGTACGGGAACAGGCCCTTGCCACACGGCTCCAAACCCAAATTCAGGATGAGGCGGCGCAAGCCATGAGAAACGCCCAATCCCTGTACAACAGGGCGGACATGGAACAATACATGGGCCGCTCCAATGCCAGGGCCCAGAAAACGGCGGCAGCGGGTACCCTGCTCTCCAGCTTCGCGCAAGGGGGCAACTCCCTGCTCAAATGGTGAGCCGACTCCTTCTGGGCATAAAACCTCAGCGGGCACTCCTGCCCGCTTCCGCAACGTCCGCTGGAGCGGGAGGTAAATCCGGCATGACCCCTCCTATTCCCACCCTGAAGTCTGCCGGAATCGTCACCCAGCGCGCCGTTCCCTGGTACAGGACTTCCACATTCACAAACTTGACGGAAGAATCAAACAGGTAGGACCTGCCTATACCTCCATAGTCCATGTGCTGGAATGTCAGCCTGGGCGTTATCCTGTTTCCGTCCAAATCGTGAAATAAAAAACCCTTCGGGTGGAAAATGCTGTTCGAATACACCATGAACCTCCAATTCTCGCCCGGAACCTTATCCAAGTGCGGAACTTTGTCCTCCCTATTCCTGGTCACCTTCATGAGTACCTTGTCCAGTTTGGAAATATCAACGACATCCAGAACGCCCGTACCCTCCCTTATGGAAACGGGATCAGTCATGGAAACAGTACTCCCGGACTCTTTCAATTCAACTGTCCCGAAATCCAGAATCTCCAACTTCTCACTGACGGGAAAAAGGAAATTCCCCTTCAGTTCAAACCAGCGCGGCATGCCGGAGGCAGGCAGGACAACCTCCAGCATCACCTCCACGCCAACCAGCGGCTTGCCTTTGACAGAAAACCCGGAAAGCTCCGTTCTCGTGATCTCCAGCTCCATTCCGTCGGAACCGGTCACCGTCAAATCCTGATCCGCCCGCTCCAGCCCAAGCATTCCGGAACCAGGAAACACGCAGTACAACAGTATCTGACACACCCGGTAAGCATGGCCGTGTTCGTTGTTCCGTTTCTGAAATCTCAGGGAAGCCAGCTCCACGCAAATCTTATCGCCCTCATCTTCGTTGGCAGGGGCCATCTGCGGCACGGCATCGGAAGCTGCCAGGAGTGCAGAACTCCAGCAGGCGGCCAATAATATCCCTGGTAATTTCATTTCAGCACCAACATGGGTTACGGAGCTATCATGCCTCCCGCTCCGATTCTTAAATCCAGGGGAACCTGCCGCAAAGTCACCTTGTTCCAATAGGACACTGTCACCTTCAAGGAACGGATCTTCTCCGGCACGAGGTACCCTGTCTCCCAAAATCTGCTCTTGCTGCTTTCCCGTCCAGAGCTAGGAAAAAAGCTGTTTCCCTGTCTCCATGCATATTCCGGCAGCGCCATCCCCTTATCGTCCTTGACAAGGAACGCCCTGAAGTGGAAGTCCATATCCCCCTCCACCTTCAGTCCCCAGGCCTCCGGGTATTTTTTCAAGGAAAGCGTCACCTCTTTTCCGGAAGAATCCGGCAGCGGGACCCGAATTTTCGCTTCTTCTTTGTCCAGAAAAAACGTCACCGGCCCCAATTCCGCGGTTTCTTCTCCAAAGGCGCAGAGCAGGTTTCCCCGCAGGCGCACCCACTCGGCAGAGGAATCCGGAGCCGGAGAACGCATGAAAATCCTGACGGGATCTCCATGAAAAGGCCGCTGGCTCTTTTCCGACTCCGAACAAATATGGGAAATCTTCAGCACGTTTCCGTTGGAATCCGTACAGGTGACATCTTCCGGATTCTGTTCGTAATAAACGGGCGCTCCAAGCTGATCTTCATAACGGCACAGCAGTTTTAGCATCATCACGGGCGGCCGCAGGGAAAAACGCAAGGCGGGACGCACATCCATGCCGCGCAACTCCAGGCGCGGATGGCTCAGCAGCGCTGCCGCTGGAGCAGGACAGCCGGCTTCCACCGCCATGCAGGAAAAAACACATGCACACAGCGCCTTCATGGGAGAGAACGAGGCGCAATCTAACAAACAGCTAAAAACAGGCAAGAAAAAAGATCAATCCTTTCCGGAAGACAAATGGCCTCCGGCAGCCATTGCATCCTGTAAAACTTCCGGAACCTTTTCCAATTAGCCCTATAGATGGCATGCCTCATGATGAGTTTAATTTTCTCTGTATCGTATGAGATGGTTATTCCTTCTCATTTTTCATTCCGTTCAAAACACCTCCATATCCTGCAAGATGAACAATGCGGGGCCACTGTTCACACTGTTTCCGACTGGATGTCATCGCGGCGACCGATCCCAGTCAAGTCAATTGTCCGCATTTAAAAGTTGATTGCCGGAACAAAATTAAAGCATGTAATTCCGTTCAATAATAATCAATTTTTCTTAGATTCCGAAGACGGACCCCTGACTCAAATTTTTGAGGCAACAAAAAAGTCGGCTCACACCGGTGAGTTGGAATGGGATATTTGCAATAGGCCAGCATGAGTAATGCATCCATGTAAGGAACAGTAAATGAAATGCTTTCTGTACACTTAAAGTAATAGGTATATTTATGTTGATAACCGCTCGATAAAATTGCCACTATGTAATTTATGGATTGTTCCTTGTAATTATCATTTAGTTCATTCATCTTGCGCTTCCCTGATTCAGAGAAGGTAATATTCAAATTGACTTGCCCAGGTTTATTTTTAATAGTTTGATAACCTATTTTTTTAATATCATTCTCTAAAATAAGAATAGGTTTCTGATTAATGAAAGACAAATCCGGAATTTCATTTGTTGCAAAAAATGGAAATAGCATGGAACACGATGTTTTTTCATTTTCTAAAACGATAGAAATACTCGCATTGTGTATCATGGATTCTCCGGGCAATAAAGTTTTCAACTTTATGTTTTTCCCGGTCCATTGCAAAATGCTTTTTTGTTCGGATTGTTCGGCTGACACATGACTCTGCAACTCAATATAGCTCAGAAAGGTCAGTCTGTTCGTAATAATGTTCTGGATAACATCAACCATGCAATTCGGAACTCGAATTTCACAGATAATATCAGAAGAATTTTTTTTAACTTCTTCCTGAGCGAATACAAATGGGGAAGAAACTAGAAAAAAATGGATAACAATATGAAAAATTTCATGATTTTTTTCAGGACTGAAGGAATATAAATTGTTTCTCGTATAAAAGGTGGAAAAAATAAATGCCGGATTCCCTTTTATTCATCATAACCTTCTATATTTCACCACAGAAATCAAAAAAACTGGATATCAATATTTTATATTCTTGAGAGGAAATATATTTTTTAGACATTTCTCTTTGATCGTTAGATTTATTCCCGTTTTCTTTACCATAAGACTCAGGAAATGCAAATGAATCATAATCATAATATTTTTCGAAAGATTTTCTCCACTGGCCTTTATTTTCTTTGACATAACGAAAATATTCATTCTCCCACCCATCAAAGCCTTGATGTGATAAATGCTGTTTTTCCAGCCATATGGTAAAACATATTGCTAACAGTAACGCATGATGGGAATCAGCAACTTTAGAATTTTCAATATATGATAAGAGACTGTGTATTTTATAAAATTCTGACAAGGAATTTTTCTTAAAAAACATGTATTTATCTTGATTATCGGCGTTAATATTAAAAGATGGCTTACTTTTAATATCAAATTTTGGAAACCTCAGTCCTTTAAATATTTTAGACATATATACTTGCAAAACATTATTCCATCCCTCATTTATTAAAAAGTAAGCATATATATCTGAGTTATTTTTAAGAACTGACTGAAACAATCCTTTCTGTTCAGATTTTTTAAGAATATTATCATATTCGATAAATATTTTCATTAAATCGTTATAGCATTGTTCTCTTATGGATGAATTTTTTATTAAATTCATGTTAAGAAAATCAACTTTGGTAAATAGAAAAAGAAGGCAGTTCTTTTTCCAAAAGCTCCTCATCCAAAGATCATATTTATTATCTTTTTCGCACTTGCCACAGGTTTCTTCTAATTGACTTATTTCTGCATTCGCTTTAACAGCAAGCATAGTGGATATCATTAATATAATTACAAGGGCTTTCATTTTTTCAAGATGTTTTATTCAAATAAATATTATTTATAATACCAAATAATGGGAAGACAGGAGTGCATTTTTCAATACTTCAGTGTTGTATACTAAAGCATTTACGGACTTCTTCATGATATATTTAAGAACTTCTGGAAATTATATTGATATTTCTAGACAGAATGCGTAACTCTATGAGAAAAAGAAAAATCTTTATATTTTTCAAATTTTGTTTTGAGCATTCAATCTCTAATCCTGATCCATCAAATCAGGAAATAATGTTATTACCTAAAAAATTTTTAATGTCAATGGGGAAACCAACCAATGTATAAATACTTTTCTTCCGGATTATAGCAAAGCCAGACAATAGCATTATTTTCTCCTCGTTCAAACGATGTAATAAGATCACCATCTTTTTGTATTTCCATTCCGGGGAAAAATATCTCTCCGGGACTGTTTCCCCAGACACATCTGTAGCGGCTTTCTATATCCTTTTTTAATACGAAAAAATCGGTTTTTTTTAAATTAAATTTAAATCTAGAATAGAAATGAGGAACGGAAAATTCCGGAACAAAAGTTCCTTGATAATGATCCATGTAAATACCAGTCAAACGGTAACATTCTTTGCTTCCTCCATGATCAGGTTGGCCTGTATACATGAATAATGACAAAATGAGTATAAAAAATAAAAGTATATAAAGGAATATCTTTCTAATATGTTTCTTCTTCATGATCACAGTCACGATAATAAAAGAATCAGAAACTAGTTTATACCCCCAAATGGAGTCGGTTCAAATGAGAGAATTCTGAGGATTGGTAATAGTTTATGGTGTATTTGTCTAGCGTATAATGCCGGAGGAAGTCCGGCGCATGCACTATGCGGTCTTTCTTCCTTATATTCTTCTTTCCATTCCTCATGTGACTTTTTCCTGACTGACTTTGACCATCAGTTGGCTTTCCTCACTTTTTTCTCATTCCTTGCCTGCTTGTTGCGATAGGCGATTGAACGGCTTACTTTCGGGTAACGGCAGGCTTGCCGTTCTGCGCAAAATTGCTTCTTTACCGCGTGCCCTACTCTGGTCAACCTCTTTCTTGGTGATAATTCCCGGCAGTAGATCCCCTTCTCATCGTGTTTCCAGCCACTGTAACAAAAATAGTAGCGCTAAAGTGGTGCCGTTTTCTTACGTTCTGGCGACCTTTCCCATGCTTTAAGCGATTTTCAAGCAAGGTTCCAGAACAAAAGAAAAGCCCTATAATCTTTCAACTTATAGAGCTTTACAAGTGGCGTCCCCGGCAGGAATCGAACCTGCATCTAGTCTTTAGGAGAGACCCGTTCTATCCATTGAACTACGGGGACCGGACATTGTCCGTGCAGGACAATAAACGGGAAAATTCCGGGGCTCAAGCAAAAAGCGGCACGATTGCGCCATGAACCTTGATTTTGAACGGTTATTTTTCTAGTTTGGTTTTCATGAGGTTTCTCTCCGCTGCCTGTTTTCTGTCTCTTCTGTACTCTTTCACGGGATGCTGTGCCTGTGGCTATGCCACTTTCCCCGATGCGCGCGCCGCCATACGCGCCACCTACCATCCTCCCTTCACTCCCGACCAGACGGGAGCAAAACTGGAAAATTTAAAATACTATCCCTACCACCTCTATTGGGAAAGCAAACGCATCCCCCTTCCCTTTTTGCACACGCTTCTGCCGGAAGCCGCTTCAGATTATGAACTGGCCGCCACATATTCCGTCTTCCAGGAGCCGGAATCCTCCATTGCGCTCCGGGGGAATGAACTCTACTGGGCTGCGACGGCGCAAGGAACCAACATTCCATATTACGTCAACAGCGCTCCCTTGTGGAAAGGCAGGTGGGTTACTATCCTCAGAGACCATCTTCCGGCCTGTTTCCCCAATGAAACTTTCCCATCCTGGTTTCATCCATATCTCGATCTGGTGGAAGCCCGCATGTATGATGATATCGCACGTCGGCTCCAGCAGGAATACAGCAGGAATTACGTCCTCCGCGGCGTTGCCGCCCTGCCGCCCGCTCTGGCGCAGGAACTTAAAACGACCTGGAAGGAATGCCTGGAAACTGCCGTCCTTGACCTGCCTGTGGAAGTTTTTGAAAGCTGCGACCAGGGATGCTGCTATTATTCTGCGACTCCAGGGCTGGTGGCGACGGAATTGCAGTTTTCCCGCCGCACACTCCCTCTGAAACGCCAGATGTTCCACATTTTCCGCATTCTTTTTGATGCGGCAAGCATGGATGATTTCACGCCCGGTACGCAGCGCATGCTGATGAAACTGTGTGCTGATGCCCGCAGCACTGCTGCTGAAATGAAAAAAGCACCGCCGCATGGAATATCCGTTTCAGAGTTGATGACCAATTTCTTCCCTCCCTTTCCGGACGATGGATACGAGTTATGGGAAGGGAAAAATCCCCCTTTGCGCCATGGCAAGCGCCTGAAGGAAGATACCATCAAAGAATGCTTGGCTCTTCCCCTCTCAAGGAATCCGGTGTGGAAAGACCTGTTTCCCAATACTCCAGAGGACACCGCGGCCTGGATGCACGTTTATCCGGAAGGACCATGCTGCGGCGCATTTATCCACCAGGGCTTTTTGCATGTAGCCACCACAGAACTCGGACTGCCCTTTTACCGCATGCACGATTTCAGCCGGATGGACAATCCCCCGTCCATGTCGCCTTATGAGTTGTGGTGGAACGGTGAAGGAATGAGGGTTCAGCGTTTCTTTTTAAAGCTGGAACCTGCCGCGGAAAAGGAGTTGAAAACCTATCTCCGCCTGCTTGCCCGGTCCAGGAGCGGGAAAAAACTCCAGGAGACCTTCCCGGACATGCTTTTCCGTACGGATCTGGGGAAGGAGGGGCTGATTCAGGAAAACCCGGAGGAAGGCCCCGGACAAGGACTGGATGATGATCCTGATTCCCTTGCACCCGGAATATCAGGCATTCTGACGGATGTTTACCGGTTCCGGAGGTGGGTAAGAATGGACTATCTTCAGGAAGGTTCCGAAGAACTGGAACAGCTCCGGAAGGACAGAAGGGAACTGGAACGGTATTTGGGAAAACATCTTCCGGCAAAAAAGACGGATGCCACATCCGCAACGGCACGGGGCGAACAAAAGCCTTGAGCCGGGAATGGAAGAGACGTAGCGTTGGTTTATCATCCCCCTGTTTCGCCATGCTCAATTTCATTTACGACAACAAGACGACGCTCATTTTCGGAAAAGGAACCCAGCATGAAGCAGGCGGGCTCCTGAAACCGTTCGGCAAAAAAATCCTGCTCCATTACGGAGGCGGCAGCATCAGGCGCTCCGGACTGCACGACGCCATTACGGCATCCTTGAAAGGCGCAGGCGTGGAATATGAGGAACTTGGCGGCGTTCAGCCCAATCCCACGCTGCCCCTGGTGTATGAAGGCATCCGCCTGTGCCGGGAACACGGCCTGGGCCTGGTGCTGGCTGTGGGAGGAGGCAGCGTGATTGATTCCGCCAAGGCAATCGCCCTGGGCGTTCCTTACAGCGGAGACGTCTGGGACCTGTACCTTTCCAAAAAACAGCCGGACTTTGAGCCGCTGCCCGTCGCCACGGTGCTGACCATTCCCGCCGCCGGCAGCGAGAGCAGTCCGAATACGGTCATCACGAATGAAGAGACCAGGAGGAAGCTGGGCTACGGAGCTCCCACACTGCGGCCTGTGTTCAGCATCATCAATCCGGAGCTGTTCTTCACCCTGCCCCACCGCCAGATGGCCAACGGCGTAAGCGACATGATGAGCCACATTTTCGAGCGCTATTTCACCCGGACCCTCCATACGGATCTTTCCGACGGCCTGTGCGAGGCCACCCTGCGCACCATCATGAGAAACGCCCGCATCTTGAACGGGAACTTGAATGATTACGATGCCTGGGCGGAAATAGCCTTCTCCGGCAACATCGCCCACAACAACCTGCTGGGCGTGGGCCGGGAGCAGGACTGGGCCTGCCATGCCATGGAACATGAACTCAGCGCCCTGTACCATGTGGACCACGGCGCGGGCCTGGCCGTCGTCACGCCCGCATGGATGAAGTACGTTTCCCCCCGGCACCGGGACATGTTCCTTCAATTTTCCCTCCACGTGATGCGCGTGGAAGGCTCCTGCCGGGAGCCGGAAGCCATCATCCGGGAAGGCATTGCCAGACTGGAAAGCTTTTACAGGGAACTGGGGCTGCCCACGTCCATGGAGGAACTCGGAATCCGGCCTGAAGATTTTCCGCTGATGGCGGAACAGGCCATCAGCGTACGCGGCCCCATCGGGGGGCTGGAAAGGCTGGATGCGGAGGATGTCCGCAACATCTACCGGCTGGCCTGCCGCAATGGCGGGAACTGATTGCCCTATTCCCGAATACACAGGAAAAGGGGAAATCATCTTCTTCTTTCAATGGAACCGCCCTATTCTTTGCAGGATGGTAGTCGATTGATATTGTTCTCTTATTGCATTTATATACAATTCATGATGAAAACGTGTCAACTGTCAGCCATTTTAGGCGCCATTCTCGTTTCTCCGTGCTCTTCACTCGGAGATTTATCTCCCCATTCCCCAAAAGAAGGGAACAGCGAAGAATTGCAAAGGCAGTCCAGCTCAGAAAAAGGTTCTCTCCCGTCGTCAAACAATAAACACTTCCCAAGAGTCCAGGCAAGGGCCCGGCATCGTGATATTCTACAAAACGAATTGCCTCAGGTTCTGCCCTCTTTTCAGGAACAGGCTCAATGCATTGAAGAAATAGTGGATATCTTTCTTTCCATTGACAGCCTGGAAAATTCCAGCAACGCTGCCGGCCGGTTGAAAAATGCACTGCCAAAACTGCAGATGCTGAATGCCAGGATGAATGCTGAACTCCAGCTTTACGTGGACAAACAGCAGGCTATGACGGCAGGCTACAATCCTGCCGGAGACCCTTTATTGGAAACATATGCCTCCTATCTCCAATCCCGGTTCGTCCTGTTCGGAATAGAGCTTGTTTCATCCATCACGGCCCAGGGCCTAATGACTCCCGAATTGGGAAAATCTCTTCAAATTGCGCCGCCGGCTATTGTTCCGGAAGAAGTCTCCATGTCTCCGAAACTTCAGAATTACTGGAAGGAAAAAATGATTCAGCAAAATCGGCGTAACCGTATTTTGTATTCCCTCCGCACGGAAAACGACATTCCCCGCGTTCAAAAGGAATTGGGTATCTGTGCCGCGGCCCTCCGCAATCTGGAGAAAAAGGAAATGTCCCCGTATCCGCTTCAGAATGAACAGGACAAGGCAGCAGATCAAGTCATGCGCCGCCGGGAAGCCAGTGGACCCATCCGCATTGCGAACGTTTTGACGGCAGTATTGAAAAACCGGGGCTTGCTTGAAAGAAGGGAAGATGGAACATATGTCTTCCAAGGCATGCAAACAATCATGGATCATTTGAAATGAAACAAACCTGCATATTGACCGGGCTGTTTTTCGCAAGCTCTCTCCCATTTGCCGCCCCCTCGTATTGACATTCCTCATTTTGTAACCTACTTGTAACTTGCCAAACTTCCTTTGTGAAGTAATGTGGTGGAATGAACAAAATCTTTTCCGCTCTTCTTCTGGCGGCGGCTTTTCTGTTTTCCGGAGCGCCGTGTACGGCAGCCGTTCCTGCCTCCGCTCCGGAGCAACGGGAGCAGTCCATCAAGGACATGGACAAACTTCTGGATAAAAGGCTCTTCAAGCAGGCCGCGGAACAGGCCCTGAAACAGCTTAACGAATACGACGACCAATACAGCGGAAAGGATCTGGCCCTTTACTACCGCGCCCTCCAAAATTTGAACGGCCTGAATGATTCTACGAATCTGGACACCATTCTTCAGGAACAAATGAAACGCCATGGAGAAAACCCATGGTTCCTGATGGCCGCCGCCGAACTATATCAAACGGCCAGCCACACCTTCAAACTGGCGGACGGCAAGTACATCCGCGTCAGCCGCCCCTGGCAGGGCGAATATTCCGGACAAAAAAGGGACAAAGTGGAAGCTCTGCGCTGCCTTTTGAAGGCAATGGACATCGCGGAACGGAACAAGGACATGAAACTGCTCGGCCTTGCACGGTTCATGATGGCGAAGGCACTCTTGAAGAATTATGGTTATTACCAGCCTTTCTCCGCATTCCAGACTTATGCGGCCCTGGGCAACCTGACCGGGCTTGAAAAGCTCCCGGGTTACGTTTCCAACCAGGAAGCCCCCGAATTCCGCAACGTTTCCACGCTGCCCGTTGTCGTGAACCCAGCCACGGGAAAAACGGAAATCGTCTTCTACCACGCTTCCTCTTCCTGGAGCGCAGCTAGGAATGACGGCGAACGCGTACGCTGGCTGCTGGACGCCGCCGTCCGGGCGGACCCGGAATTGGAAAACGAGGTCAGCCTGTTTACGGCATCCTGGTGCCGCAATCTTCTTTCCTATGCGAATACGGCTCCGTATCAGGAATTCGTGTACGGTCCCGGCAATGCGGGATCGGTGGAGGGCATCAACCCTGCGGATTTGAAAACGGACCAGACTGTCGTCAGAACGGACCGGACGGACAAGGGCCAATTCATGCTCATCACGCTGCCGCCGGATTACGACTTCATCCGGATTGCATCCCGGGTGACCCCTTCCCCCTATCCTGCGGAACCCTATCTGGATGCCGCAAAAATCATCAGTGGAGAATTTCTGGTGCGCAACCAGCGCCCGGCAGCCGCCGATGTTCTGAAAAAGACACTGCAAACTTACAAGGACATGCTTCAGGCGCACCATGAACGCGGCGGTGCCAAACCGCCGGAATCAGATGCAGAAGAGACTGTAGAATATACGGATGACACTACCGACTCTCTTCAGGAGGAACTTGCCTCCATTACGGAACCTAACGGAGCATTTGAGGAGGACGAAAGAACGCTGCTTTCCGGAGAGCCCGTCTCCATGGCGTTCATTTACAGGAACGCCGCCAGCGCCTCTATCACGGCACGTCCCGTCAATGTCAGGCTGTGGCAGGAGGAGCGCATAAACACCCTTCTTGCCTCAAAAAAACTGGGGAAAAACTATGAAAAAAAATATTCCGGGTTTGATACCCTTCTTTCCAATCTGTTGAATGACAAATCGGCCGCCCGTTACCTGGGGAAGGAAATCAAGGGGGAAAGCATCAGCCTGGAACCCGGGAATCAGCATCTGGACCGGATCGCCCAGCTATCCGTACCTGTCAGTCAGCCGGGATGGTACCTCCTGACCGTCACGCTGAACAACGGCTACCGTTTCCACCGCCTCCTCTCTCTGTCCGACCTGGTGCTGATCCGCCGTTCCATTCCGGAAGGCAATCTCTGGTTCCTGGCGCAAGCCAAAACGGGAGTTCCCGTGGAAGGCGGCAAAATCAGCCTGGTGCGCTACAGAGAAAACAAAACGCTTCAAACAAAACAAGTGAAGGGAACCACGGATAAAAACGGCGTTCTGGTAGAAACACTGCCTCCGAACGACAGCAATTCTCCCACCTACTATAATCTCCTGGGCATCGCTACACATGGAGACAGCTACGTCGTAACAGGAGGGAGGAAGGAATGGTACTCCGGCGAATCCCGAATGTCCCTGAACAACAAGGTTTCCAGCTCCTATGGCTGTTTCTTCCTGGAAAGCCAGCCCGTTTACCGGCCGGGCCAAACGGCCCGGTTCAGAGGGGTCCTGTTCCGTCCGGATTTCGCCAATCCCGGTACAAAAGACTGTGCCGGAAAAAAATTGACGCTGACGATCCTCAGTCCCATCGGCGACAAGGGAATTTTCCCGGAACAAACAGTTACTACGGACGCCACGGGCGGCTTTGACCTGGAATTGTTCATCCCCCACGGAGCGCCTTTGGGCCAGTACAGGGCAACACTGGATTTCAGAGAGGCGGATCGCATTCTGTATGCCCCCCTGTTCCGGATGGAAGAATACAAAAAACCGGAATTCACCGTCAAGATGGACGCCCCTGATAAACCCCTCAGGCTGGGACAGCCCATCCCCGTTTCCGTCCAGGCGGACTATTATGCGGGTGGCCCGGTGAGCGAAGGAAAGGCCACCATCACCATCACCCGTACTCTGGGAGCGGAAGTATGGACCCCGTACTGGAAATGGAGCTGGCTGTATTCCAGGAAATCCAGCCCCTACTATACCTGTTTCACGTCCGACCCTCCCCTAACGGTGCTGGAAAAAACCATTCCCCTGGACAAGGAAGGCAAGGCCACCGTGGAACTCTCCACGGAACAGGACGCCAGGGACTTTGCCTCCCAGGACATCACCTACCGTATTTCCGTCAGCGTCACGGATGCCTCCCTGAGGGAAGTCTCCGCTTCCGGCCAGGTGATCGCCACCTGCCGCCCGTTCAATATCTTCACCTCCCTGAGCCGGGGATACGCCCCTGCGGGAGTGCCGGTCCGGGCCACCATCACGGCAGCCACGGCGGACGGCGTCAAGATCGGGAAAGCGAAAGGAAAGTCGATATTGTACCGCGTCCATGCGGACTCCAGCCGGCAGTCCCTGGCGGAATGGGACGTGGTAACCAATGAGGAAGGCTCGGCTTCCCTCACCTTCCAGACAGGGGATTCCGGCCTGTACCTCCTGCAAACAACGCTGGAGGACAGCCAGGGTGGCAAGGTAGAAAGCTCCCGCCAGTTTCTTTCCTATGGCACGGGAGAACACCATCCCTTTAAAATAAATCCCCTGTCCATCACTCCGGACAAAAACGAGTACGCTCCCGGAGAAACCGCCAGCCTGCTCATTGCGTCCGACTATCCGGACGCCCACGTCTGGACCTTCCTGCGCAATTCATGGAAAAACGAATCCCGCCGCCTGGTCGCGCTGGACAGGCAGACGGCCCTGGTGGAATGTCCCCTGACCCGGGAAGACATGCCCAACATGGGCGTCAACGCCTTCACCGTACGGAACGGGGAGCTGCACCAGGCATCCGCGGAATTGCTGCTGCCGCCGGCCAGCCAGATGCTGGAGCCTGCCGTCTCTCCGTCCAGGCCCCGGTACCAGCCGGGCGAAAAGGGCCGCATGACCGTACAGGTCAAGGGACCGGACGGAAGCCCAGTGAAGAACGGCATTGTGACTCTGGCAGTTTATGACAAGGCGCTGGAATACATTGCCCGGCCCAACGTCTCCAACATCGCCGAAACCACGTGGGGGGGGTTGAATGGGACCCGTTTCCTCAACATCAGCGCCATGCAGGACAAAGGGACGGAAATGGAAAACGGGCCGGACCAGCCCTATTTCGAACCTCTCGCCGAACCGGACCTCTCCATGCCATTCGGAGATTTCGCTGGTGGAATTGGGAGGGGAGGGAGCAGAACGGGAGATTTTGCCATAAGTAAAAGATCGGCAAACGGCATGCTGTCAAAGGGCATGTCATTTCCTCAAACACCGCCAACGCCGGTCATGCAATCAATGCGTGACGCAGAAATGGCGGATGCCTTTGGAGAAGAAGAAGTAGAGGATGAACGGCAGGGCGCCTCCCCCGCGATTCAGCTGCGCACCAATTTTGCGGACAGCATCAAGTGGTGCGGCACACTCAAAACGGACGAAGAAGGCATGGTTGCCGTCCCGGTGGACATGCCGGACAACCTCACCACGTGGAAGGCGGCCGCCTGGGTGGTCACCTCCGCTCTGCAGGTAGGGCAGGCTTCCGCGGAATTCCTGACCACGAAGAACTTCATGGTCAGCTTGCAGGCTCCCCGCTTCTTTGTGGAAAAGGACATCGTCATGCTCAGCGCCATCGTCCGCAACCGGACGGACAAGGACGTGCTGGCCCGCATCTCCATCACCCTGAAAAACGGCTGCCTGAGCCTGATGCCCGGCAACTCTCCCGCCCTGAACGGATTGGGCGCCGGAACGGACAACGCCGCCTCCAGGAAAGTGACCGTCCCCGCCCAGGGGCAGGTGACCGTGAACTGGTGGACCACGGCCATCAGGGAGGGAACCGCCACCGTAGCCATGGAAGCGGCCGCAGGCTCCCTGGGAGACGCCATGCAGATGGACTTCCCTGTGCTGGTGCACGGCATGAAGCAATTGCACGCGGACAGTACCGTCCTGCTGCGTGGGGACCAGGAACGGCAGCTCACCATCAACCTTCCGCAGCAAAGGCGCAGGGAGGAAAGCCGGCTCGTCGTCAAGGTCTCCCCCAGCATCGCCCTGAGCATGGTGGAAGCCCTGCCCTATCTGGCGGAATACCCCTACGGCTGTGTGGAGCAGACGCTCAACCGCTTCCTGCCCGCCGTCATCGTAACGGACACGCTCAAGCAGCTTGGTCTGGACCCCGGCCAGGCGCTGGAAAGCCACCGCAACCTGAACCCGCAGGCCATACGGGACAAGGCGTTTTACGACAAAATCATGGAACGTCTGGAACGCAATCCCGTATACAGCGAACGTAAACTGAAGGCCATGGCAGAAAAGGGCATTCGCGACCTCCGGGAAAAACAGCTTTCCGATGGCTCCTGGGGATGGTTCGGCGGAGCGGACCGGGGAGACCCGGTGATGACCGCCCACGTCGTCCACGGCCTCAAGATTGCCGGAAGCACGGTCAAGCTACCGGGGAATATGCTGCTCCGCGCCGTGTCATGGCTGACCGGCCACCAGAACAGGCAGCTGGCCCTGCTCGTCAAGGGGGACGCCTACCGGAAACTGGAAAAACAGCCTGACGGCCCGGCAACGCAAAAGGCTATCCGGGAACTGGGAGACTACCGTCTGACGGCCTCCGCGTCAGACGTGCTGATTTATTCCGTGCTTGCGGAAAACGGCGTCCGGAACCTCCAAATGGAACGCTACCTGTTCCGCGACAGGCTGGAACTGCCGGTCATCAGCCAGATCCAGCTTGCGGAAATTCTGCTGGACGCCCACCGCATGGACGACTTCAAGGAAATAATGCCCGTCATCTCCCAATTCCTTCAACAGGACGACTCCCTGCAAACCGCATGGCTCCGCCTCCCCAACCAGGGCTACTGGTGGCGCTGGTACGGCAGCAATGTAGCCACCCAGGCGGCTTACCTGAAACTGATGGCCAAGAGCGATCCCAAAAACCCCGTCACGTCCCGCCTGGCCAAATGGCTGCTCAACAACCGCGCCAACGGCTCCTACTGGAATTCCACGAAGGATACGGCGGACTGCCTGGAAGCCCTGTCCGCCTACCTCTTCCAGACCCGGGAAGGCATGGAAGACATGGAGGCGGAAATTCTCTATGACGGCGTTCCGGTGAAAACCGTTTCCAGTACCAAGGAAACCCTCTTCACCTTCGACAACGAATGGAGCATGAGCGGCAAGAACCTGACGGACGGCCAGCACCGCATCACCATCCGCAGGAAAAAGGGGAACGGCAGCATCTATGCCGGCTCCACGCTCAGCTACTTCTCCCTGGAAGACCCCATCCCCGCCGCAGGAAACGCCGTCACCGTGGAACGTTCCTACTACCGCATGGAAAAAGAAACGGTAAAGGAAGACTCCGTGAAAGACACGCAGACGGACGCCGGAGAACTCGTCTCCCGCGGCCGCGACCAGACCCGTCGCACGCTGCTGAAAGACGGGGACATCATCGCCAGCGGAGACATCATTGAAGTGGTGATGAGCGTAAAAACGAAAAACGACGTGGAATACCTGATGCTGAGTGACCCGAAGCCGGCTGGCTGCGAATCCCGGGACACCGTCAGCGGATACGCCTGGATGGGCACCGTCTCCGGCTACAAGGAAATAGGCGACGAGGAAATACGCGTCTTCCTCTCCTCCCTGCCGATGGGCGAATACCAGATCAGCCACCGCCTCCGCGCCGAACGCCCGGGCAGGTTCAGCGCCCTCCCCGCCGTTCTGGAAGCCATGTACGCTCCGGAACTCCGCGGCAACAGCCGGGAACACAAGATCAGCATTTCCATGCCGAAGCCGTAACTCCGGAAAACGGGAACGCCGCATCCCCCCTGCGGCATTCTCCGCACTACATTCAGGGAATAGGCACACCGCAGGAAATACGGTAAAAACTCTTGCATTCCTTCCCCGGAAGCGGACAATGCCGCCTCCGTAAACACAGGACGCCAAGATGGAATCCGGAACCTTGAAGGGACACACCGCCATGGCTGCGGCCGCCGTCATCTGGGGTCTGATGTCCCCGGTCAGCAAACTGGTCATGCAGGGAGGGGAAGTAAGCTCCGCCTCCCTGGCTACATTCCGGCTGCTGGGCGCCGCCGTGCTATTCTGGCTGGCTTCCTGTTTCGTGCCCCGGGAAAAAATCGACCCCCGCGACCGTCTGAAGTTGTTTTACGCCTCCCTGTTCGGAATCATCTTCAACCAGATGGCCTTTACCGTAGGCGTGGGTTTCACCTCCCCGGCGGATGCCGCCATCATCACGACCATCACCCCCATCCTGACCATGATTCTGGCGGCCTTCGTACTCCGGGAAATGATCACGGGGCGGAAGGCGGCGGGCGTATGCGCCAGCGCCGTCGGGGCCGTCCTGCTGATTACCGGGGGCAGCCACACTCCGGCCGCACCAGGAGACAACAACCTGCTGGGGGACATCCTCTGCCTGGCATCCCAATGCAGTGTGGCCGTTTACTTCGTGTTCTTCAAAAGGCTGATCGGCAAATACTCCCCTGTCACGCTGATGAAATGGATGTTCACATACGCCGTATGCGCGTGCCTGCCCTTCACTTTCCGGGAAGTCTCCTCCGTTCCCTACTCCAGCCTGTCCCTCCAGACGTGGACGGGCATCGCCTATGTGGTCGTGCTGGCCACCTTCGTCAGCTATATCTGCCTCTCCTTCGCACAGCAGCGTCTCAAGCCCACCGCAGTGAGCATGTACAACTACTGCCAGCCGGTCATCGCTTCCTCCGTGGCCGTCCTGTGGGGCATGGACCAATTCGGCTGGCTGAAAACGCTCTCCGTCCTGCTGGTCTTCACGGGTGTCTTCCTGGTAACGCGCGGCAAGGCGCCGGCAGCCATGCAGGAACAATAGGCCGGCCAATCCGCTCCAGTAAATCTATCTAAGTTAATAGATTATATAGTTTTTCTTTTATTCTGTAGCCTTGCTCAAAAATCGTTAAAAACGTGTAAAAACGCACCAAAACGCAAGAAAAGTTGCACCACTTTAGCACCACCATTTTTGCTGCAGTAGCGGAAACCGCATGAGAAAAGGAGTCATTGCCAGAATTACAAATAGCTGGCGGAAGAACTGGAAAGCAGAAAGACTTCTCGTAATTCCTGTAGACTTCGTAGTTTTTTACAGGAATGTGACAGGAGGCAGGAAAAAATGGTCTTCTATCAGAAACTTTTCTCTAAC